>ERZ778018.273-NODE-273-length-93092-cov-14.873222_pt1 | contig 93092 bp, 81 predicted proteins | sample MGYA00375748_ERZ778018 | MGnify/ENA primary metagenome ERZ778018 (study PRJEB29350, sample SAMN05509839) | bioreactor metagenome | biome: bioreactor; material: wastewater | place: South Africa: University of Cape Town | collected 2014-04-22 ... | reverse complement strand
CAGCTTGTCGCCGGCCCCCACCATCGACCCCGCTCCGGCAACCTCCTTGACCCGCCGCACCGTGATCGGCGCGCCGCGCATCGTGCTGGCGAATCCGCCTGGCACGTGGTTGGACTCAGTGGGCACCGACCGGGCGGCTCGTGGCAGCCCGCGTTGCGGCAGGCTCTCCGGCGTGGCCACCGCCTGCGCATTCCACCGCGGCCGCTTTGGAAGCTGGTCCGCTCCGGCTGCAGCGGGTTGGGGCTCGGGCACCCACCAGCGGGGCGGCTGCGAGACCGGTTCGAAGGGTCTGGGTCGGATATCACCGGGGCCGGCGAGCTTGCGCCGGACCTCGATCGGCCGCGCGACCCCGGAGGCGAACCGCTGCGCTGCGACCGCCACGCTGCCCAGCACTGCGGGCATCCGCGCCCCGTGCCGGGGCCGCGAGAAGCGACCGGCGGCGGCGCGACCGAGCCGGCTGCGGTCGTCCGCAGCGGGGCGCCGCAGCACGCCGGGCTGGTCGCTCATCTGTTCCGCCTCCGATCCGACACCCGGTCAGCTGGCCTGGGTCGAGCTACGGAAGCCCTCGTGCGCGATCTCCAGTTCCTCGGCGAGCACATCGCTGCTGGAGACGTTGAAGTCCGGGCCCTTCCACCGCACTGGAAAGCACCCGGACAGGTTCCAGGCCCGCAGCCGCGACCCGTCCGCACCCAGCGCGGTGATGGCGCCGGTGCATCGCTCGAGCTTGTTGCCGGCGGCGGCAAATCCCTCACCGGAGGTCTTGGAGAACCAGTCGAACAGGTTGTCGGACTGGATCAATCCGCGGGAGAGCACGATGTTGGGCCATTCCATCCGCCCCGGCAGCTTGCGCGCAAAGCCGTTCTGGCCGCCCTCGACGAGGTCCTCAGTCTGCACCGTGACCTGCAGACCGCTGACGGAGGTGAAGATTCCGATCTGGACGCCATCCACCTCCAGCAGGAAGTTGCTGGCCAGCTGCCCGTCGTGGCCGAGCATCGTCAACTGACTAGGCGAACTCACGCGCGGCCTCCCAAGCCCGTTGATTCAGTGACACGACCGCCCGGACCAGCCGGACCCGGTCCATATGCTCCAGATCCAGCAGGTCGTCCAGCGACCAGTGCAGGTGATAAGCCAGGTACGAGATCTCCTGCCACAGCGACTCGACCGGATACCGCTTCACCTGATCACCGCCCGATCGGCCGGGTCAGTCCGCGCGGCGCGGAATCTCCTCGACCCGCGCCCGCATCGGCACGGGCCCGCCCTGGGGCGTGCCCGGCTGATCGTCCACGGCTTCCGGCCCGCCGGGCTCGGCGTCGCCCGCCGGGATCGGGGCCGCGCTCGATCCCCCGTCACCGCCCGACCCAGCCACCGGAGCCGCCCCGGCCTGCGCCGCCAGCAACGCCTCGTACTCCTCCTGGGTGCCGAAGTTGATCACGCCGTAGAAGTCCTGCAGGAACGCCAAGTCGGCCGCGAACAACTCCTCGATCTCATTCGAGGTGATCATCGGCACGTCGCCGAGCTTCGTCACCACCCGGGCGAGGATGAGCACCGTGAGGCGCGGATCGTCCGGCCCGGTGATGGTGGGATGCCGCAGCGGCTCCAACTCGTCCCGGGCGGTGGCCAGCCGCATGGTGCCATGACGATGCACCCTGCCCCCCGAGTCGACATACCCGCGGGGCAGGGTGAACTCGTACTCGGTGCGCAAACTCACTTCTTCCGCTCGAGCCGCTCGATCGTCAACGTGATGGTCTCCTTGACCGGGTCGTTGGAATCGACGGAGAGCGCGTCGGTGGAGATCTTGCTGGGCCACCCGCCGAAGAAGTTGAACCGCGCCACCTCGGTCCCGGTCGAGTCGAACAGCACGATCGAGCCGTCCTTGCGCTCGGCCGTACGGTTACCCACCGGCATACCCGACTGATAGATCTTGTTGAACCACTCCCAGACCTTGTCCTTGGTGATGTCGGTCGGGGCGACGCGGGTCAGGCTCAGGTCCGGCGGCTTGATGTGGGTGCCCAACATCTTGCGGATCACCTTCTTGCCGTCCGCGGCGGCCTGGACCGTCTCGACGACATCCATCGTGATGTCCAGCCCGGACACCCCCGACAGATAGCTGACGACCTCACCCTTGATCTCCAGGAAGAAGTTCTGCGAAATCAGCGTGTCTTCTTCGAGAAATCCTGGCATGTGCTGTGCTCCTTAGCTTGTGCTTGACGGTAATGAACCGGGTCCGGTCAGCTCGCGGTCTGCTTCTGCTGGGCGATCCGGAACACCACGAACTCCGCCGGCTTGACCGGCGCGATGCCGACCTCGCAGACCATCAGGCCCTGATCGATGGACTCCGGCGGGTTGGTCTCGGCGTCGCACTTGACGTAGTAGGCCTGATCCGCCGAGGCGCCGAACAGTGCGCCCATCGACCACAGGCCGCGCAGGAACCCGTCCAGGGTCCGCTTGACGCCCTCCCACAGCTTCATGTCGTTGGGCTCGAACACCGCGTACTGGGTGCCCTGCGCGACGGAGGTCTCGATCATGTTGAACAGCCGACGCACGTTGATGTAGCGCCAGTCAGAGTCGCTGGACAGGGTGCGCGCGCCCCAGATGCGGATGCCCCTGGTGCCGAACGGCCGGATGCAGTTGATACCAATGGGGTTCAGCAGCGACTGCTCGTTCTGGGTGATCGCGTACTCCACGTCCAGGCAGCCCCGGATGGTGTCGTTGGCCGGTGCCTTCCACACTCCGCGAACGTCGTCGGTACGGGCCCAGACCCCGGCGACGTGGCCGCTCGGCGGGATGACCACCTCGGCGTCGCCGTTGGTGCCAATGGGGTTCTCCACCTTGATCCACGGGTAGTAGAACGCCGCGTAGGCGGAGTCGTACATGGCCACGTCGCTGCGCCAGTCCTTGACCTGCTGCGGGTTCATTCCGGGCGGGGCATCGAGCACCGCCATCCGGTTCCCGTGCTGCTCGCAGTGGCTGATCAGCGTGGTTTGCACCGACTTCCACATGCCCAGGTCGACGCTGCCGTCTTCCTTGGTGGCGGCGGTGATCAGGTCCGGCACGATCACCATCGTCACGTCCTCGGCGACGGCCAGGCCGTTGATGCCCTGCCGCGCGGAGGCGGAGCCGGCGAACTTGCGCCCGTTGACGGCCACCGGGGTGGGGTCGGCCTTGGCCAGCGAGTAGATGCCAGGCTTGACGACCTCCAGCTGTCCAGACAGGTCGGCCTTCGCATCGAGCAGTACCTCGACCTTGACCTTGGTGGAGGTGCCGTTGACGACCGACGCGACGTTGTGATCGCCCGGGGTGAGGGTGAGACCCTCGAAGCTCTCGACGTCCTGGCCGCCGATCCGCACCGTCAGGTTGAACGGGTTCGGCTCGTCCTCGGCGCCGCCGTCCTCGTCGGTGGTGATCTGTACGGACACGTCCGCGTCGGGCTCCAGGCTCTCCACGGCGATGGGCAGACCCAACGCGCGGTCCGGGGCCGGCAGTTCCAGCCGGGACGGCTTGCCGGACGGCTCGGTGTTGGGGATGCGCACGATGTAGGCGATCGACCCGCCGTTGGCGAAGTAGCCGTAGACCGACAGCGGCAGCACGGCGCCCTTGCAGAAGCTGCCGTAGAGCTGCTCGAACTGGGTCCAGCTGGTGACCAGTCGAGGGGCCAGGCCCTCGGGGTCGTTCGGGTCGTCGGTGGGCGCCTTCTCGGTGAAACCGACGAAGGCGGCGATGGCGGTGGGCGCCGCGGTGAGGGACTTCTCTGAGGACGGAACTTCCTCGACGTACACACCTGGTGCGGCATAGTTGGGCATACCCGCTCCTATCGGTCGATGCCTGCGAATGGGTGGACAGATTTACGACACCGAACCAGGGCGCGCGCCTGGGTCTGCGTCGGGGTCACGATGAGTGGCCCATTGGTTCGGCCCGCTCCCCGACCGCGGTCCACCACGAATCATGACATCCCGGCCGCGATGCCGGAATACCTGTACCCCGAATGCCAACTGCAAATTTGAGCCAGGGTGACACTCACCCGTTCGGTCCTGGGTTCACGGAGCCTGTATCACTCTCATGGGCGATGGTTAATGATCACGAAAGTGGCGATCGCGTCCCACCAAGGATACGGATCGTATCCGCGACCGCCTCACGATGCTTGAGTGCGCATCGAACCGGGGATCGTGATCGAGATGACGCCGCCGTAGGCGCACTGCGCCGTCGATCCGGCTACCAGCGCGGGCATGCCGCCGACCAAGGCGGTGGGGGCCCCCGGGGCCCAGGGGGCCACGATCAGCGGGGTGCAGGGCATCGGGGTCAGCGTGCCGAGCGCGGCCGCGGTCGCCGCCGCCACCGCGGGGTTGGCCAGCGACTGACACATGGCGAACGGCGGAACGTTTGTCATCGGCGCGATGTCCATGATGGTGGCCGCCGGCCGGCCCTCCACGAGAACGTTCGGCCGCACCACCACCATGCTGGACGGCGCCATGCCGAAGCTGCACATCAGGCTCGCGCCCATCACTACCGGATTCGGCATGGTGCCTTCCCTTGAGCCGTTCTAAAAGAATCCCGCTACTGCTTCGATCCCTTGACGGATCCGGTCAACGGGCCGCCGGTGGTGGTGATGAAGCACAGCACCGACCGGTCGTCGCCCTGCTGCCAGCTGCGCGCCGACGGCAGCAGATAGGTCATCCACAGCCCGGAGTCCGGAAGGCTGACGCCTACGTATCCGGTGAAGTCCTCGGCGCAGGCGCCCTTCGCGTAGGTGTCCAGGGCCGCATCGCCCGGGTAATCGTCGGATCCGTCCGGCGCCTGGTAGCGAGCGATCGCGTACAACTCCTGCTGGTGCGGCGTGCTGCACGGCACCCGCCCCAGATCGGACAGCTCGGCCTGCACCTGGGACGGCGCGACAAAGCAGTCGCCGACCGCGATGTCAAACACCGAGACCGGCACGCCGGTGTCCTTCTTGTCGCCGCCGAACAGCCCGGAGACCCACGAGCACGAACTCAGCAGCAGCGCCACCGCGAGCACCGCGACGGCCCTGCCGGCCTGCCGCCACCGGGCCCGCGGCACGAGCGGAATCCCCGAACGAGACGGGATCACGCCACTCCCTCCAGGCCGACCGGACGTCGCCGGGCATGCGCGCACCGCGCACGTCCGGCGAGGATCGAAAGATCACTCATCAGACTAGGAGGCGCCACGGGGCTCGCGATACCGGCCATTCGTGTCATGGTAGGGCGAACCGGGGGCCGGTTCGCCCTACTGAGTTCCTCACCAGTCGTTCTTCACCAGTCGATATTGCCGCAGGACGTGTGATCCGCGGGCTCGACCTGCAGCGTCGCGTGCTCGATGTGATACCGGCTGGCCAACAGGTCGCGGGCATGGTCCAGCACCCTGTGGTGGTCCGCCCCGTCGCCGGACACCAGATGGGCGGTGGCCACCGTCATTCCGGAGGTGAGCTCCCACAGGTGCAGGTCGTGGACGTCGGCAACGCCGTCGATGTCGGCCAGATCGGCGGCCACCTGGTGCGGGTCGATACCCTGCGGCACCTGCTGACCCAGTACCCGCAGCACCGATCGGCCCAGGCCGAGGGCGCGCACCATCACGAAGGCCCCGATCCCGACGGCGACCACCACATCCCAGACGCCGGAGCCGGTCCAGGCGATCAGCCCCGACGCCAGCAACACCCCCACCGACCCGGCCGCGTCGCCGAGCACCTCCAGGTAGGCGCCCCGCACGTTGAGGGACTCCCCCGCTCCTGCGCGCAACAGCACCAGGCAGGCGAGATTGATGACCAGGCCGACGATTCCGATGATCGCCATGGGCCCGGTCGCGATCTCCGGTTCGGCGCCGATCCGGCCGATCGCCCCGGCCACCACAAACACTCCGACGCCGACCATCAGCAACACCGCGAGACCGGCGGCGAACACCTCGGCCCGGTAGCGCCCGTAGGTGCGGCGGCCGGTGCGATCCGGCCGGGTGGCCAATCGGGTGGCGACCAACGCCGCGCCGAGGGTGACGACGTCGGTGGCCAGGTGCCCTGCGTCGGCGACCACGGCCAGCGACCCGGCGAGCAGGCCGACGGCCAGCTCGGCGACCAGCAGCGTGCTGGTCAGGCTGAAGGCGGCGATCAGCCGGCTGCGAAAGCGACGCGACGCTGGCACCGGCCGACCGCCGGCATCCCGCGCACCGCCGCCGATGCCGTGGTGATGGCCTGAGTGACCGCCCGGACGCTGCTGGTCCGGTCCCGTTCCGGTGCCGTGCTGCGGCATCCGGACCTCCTCGTGCCAGCGTGCCTCGTCACCTGCGATGCTATCGCCCGGCCGGGCCGCCGCCGTGGAGTTTGTGCGCCCGCTCGCAGCGAGGGAGGGGGCCAGCGTGCCGGACCCGGTCGGCCTGCCACCGGTGGTCGCCGCGGCGGTGGTGGGCTCGGCATTGCTGCACGCCAGCTGGAATGCGGTCGCCAAGGCGATCCCCTACCGGCTGCTGGCCAGCGCACTGATCGGAACCAGCGGCGCCGCGGTGGGGGTGGTGTGGTCACGCCTGACGCCGGTCCCGCTAGGCCCGAGCTGGCCCTACCTGGTCGCCTCGTCGGTGCTGCAGACGGTGTATCTGCTGCTGTTGACGGCCGCCTACGGCCGCGGCGAGTTCCGCCGGGTGTACCCGGTGGCACGGGGCAGCGCGCCGCTGCTGGTGACGATCGTGTCGCTGACCGCGCTGGGCGAGCACCTGGCGGCCGGCCAGCTGGTCGGGATCGCGTTGGTGATCGCGGCGCTGGCGGTATTGGCGAGCATGCCCCGGTCCAGGCCGCGCACCGGCACCGCTTCCGGGCTCGGGCTCGCCCTGGCGACCGGGGTGATGATCGCGGCCTACACGCTGGTGGACGGGATCGGGGTGCGGCAGTCCGGATCGGCCGCCGGGTATGCGGCCTGGTCCCTGGTGGTGCACGGGCCGCTGCTGGTGACGACCTGCCTCATCCTGGCGGGGCCACGTCAGATGATCGGATGGCTTCGCGGTGACGGCGGTGCCGGCGACAGCGTCACCAATCTGGCCGATCACCCGACCACCGGTGGCGCCGCGCCGGCCCGGACACCGGCGACGGACGGCGCGGTGATCGGTCACGCACCGGCCGGTGACGATGCCCGCGATACCGCACGCGGGTCGATTCGGAGCCCCCGTCACCGCCCTGCGGTGATGATCACGGCGGGGCTGCTGGGCGGGATCTTCTCGCTCGCCGCATACGCGATCGTGCTGTGGGCGCAGAGCCGGGCGAGCCTGTCGCTGGTGTCCGCGTTGCGCGAGACCAGCGTGCTGTTCGCCGGCCTGATCGGAGCGCTGCTGTTCGCCGAGCGATTCACGGCCCGGCAGACGGTCGCGGCCCTCGGCGTGGTGGCCGGCATCGCGCTGATGCAACTCGCCTGACCCGGCTCCGGACCGGCTCCGGGCTCGGGCTCGGCAACGGCTCAGGCAAGCACGGGCTCAGGCACGCAAGAATCGCACCTCGATGGGATCAAGGTCAGCATTGCTGCAGGTCGCGCGGTCCAAGATCCCCACGAGGCGCGGATTTTCCTCGTTCAGCATCAGGGACTCGGCGAGGGAGCGACCAAGATCCCCACGAGGCGCGGATTTTCCTGCCTGCCCCGACTCTCGTCCCCGGTAGCCCGACACCGGACGCGCGCTGCGGCAACAATGGCAACATGCCGCCTCCCCCGTCACTACCTCCCGGCCGCATGGCCGACCTGACCGCCGCCCTGCGCAGCAGCGGGGACACCGCCGAGGTACGGATGCCGTTCACCGGTCAGGTGTTGGTGCACCTGCCGACGACCGCCGTGGAGCAGGTGACGGAGGCCGCCGCCGAGGCTCGGATCGCGCAACGCGCCTGGGCCGCCACGGACGTCGCCGATCGGGCGGCGGTGCTGCTGCGCTGGCACGACGCGGTGCTGGATCGTACCGACGAGCTGCTGGACGTGATCCAGGCCGAGACCGGCAAGGCCCGCGCGCACGCGTTCGAGGAGGTCGCCGACATCGCCAACACCTGCCGCTACTACGCGCGGGTCGCCGCGAAGGCCCTGTCGCCACAGCGCAGATCGGGGGTGTTCCCGCTGCTCACCCGCACCGTGCAGCAGCAGCACCCGGTCGGTCTGGTGGGGCTGATCTCGCCGTGGAACTACCCGCTGACCCTGGGCGCCGGCGACGCGATCCCGGCGCTGGTGGCCGGTAATGCGGTGCTGCACAAGCCCGATTCGCAGACCACGCTGACCACCCTGCTGGCTCGGGACCTGGCGATCGAGGCCGGGTTGCCGCCGGCGCTGTGGCAGGTCGTAGTCGGTGACGGGGGCGTCGTGGGGCCGGCGGTCGTCGACCAGGTCGACCAGGTGATCTTCACCGGATCGACGCCGACCGGCCGGCTGGTCGGCGAGCGGGCCGGCCGCAGGTTGATCGGGGCCGAGCTCGAGCTCGGCGGCAAGAACGCCATGATCGTCTGCGACGACGCCCGGATGCGGGCCGCGGTGGCCGGCGCGGTGCGGGGCGCGTTCTCCTCCGCGGGTCAGCTCTGCCTGTCCATCGAGCGGATCTATGTGGCCGAGCCGGTCGCGGACGAATTCTGCTCCCGGCTGGTGGCGGCGGTGCACGAGCTGCGGCTGGGCGCGGGCTTCGACTACCGGTCGGACATCGGGTCGCTGGCCGGCCCTGCCCAGTTGGCCAAGGTGCGCGAGCATGTCGAGGATGCGGTGGCCCAGGGCGCCACCGTGCTGGTGGGCGGCCGGGCCCGCCCCGAGATCGGACCGTACTTCTTCGAACCGACCGTGCTGGGCGCGGTTCCGCCGCACGCCCGGTGTTTCTCGGAGGAGACCTTCGGCCCGGTGGTCTCGGTCTACCGGGTGGCCGACGATGACGAGGCGGTGACGGCGGCCAACGATTCCGCCTACGGACTGAATGCGTCAGTCTGGTCGACCAGCCGCTCCCGGGCCCGCTCGATCGCGAGCCGGCTGAAGGCCGGGACGGTGAACATCAACGAGGCGTACGCGGCCGCATGGGGATCCGTGGACGCCCCGATGGGCGGGGTCAAGGAATCGGGCACCGGGCGGCGACACGGGGTGGCTGGGCTGCTGTCCGGCACCTGGTCGCAGACCGTTGCGACGCAACGACTGTGGCCGATCGGTGAACGGAGCCCGCTGCGCGGCAGGAGGTTCCAGCGCGGAATGACAACGGCCCTGCGGGCCCTCAAGGCGTTGCACCGCGCCTGAGGGGCCCGCAGGGCCGCCTACTGTCTGCCGGTCTACTGTCTGCCGGTCGAGAGCGCCGGTCGAGGCCGCCGCCCTAGGCGTCCGATCATGTCACCAGCGCCCGGTGCATCATTCCGGCCACGGACTGACGCGTCATCAGCCTGGTGGGCTTGAACGTCCCATCGCCATAACCCTGGACGATGTTCAGGTTCGCCAACCATTCGATGGGACCGCAGAACGGATTCGACGCGAACACGTCGGAGAACATCCGATCCTCGGTCGGGTCACATGTCGGATCCGTCGGGGTGTCGGTGACCAACCGGTAGATCATCGCGGCGGCGGCCTGCCGCCCCACGACATCCACCGGATGGAACTTCCCATCGGTACCCCCGGACACGACGCCCATCGCTGCCAGCGCCTCGATCTCGCCACAGAACGGGTTCGACGCAGGCACATCCGAGAACCGCCGCTCCGCGCTCGGGTCGCAACTGGGCTTTTCGGTGCCCTCCGCGAAGCGATACATGAACGCCGCGATCACCTGCCGGGTGAGCGTGGCAGTCGGACGGAACGTGCCGTCGTCGTAGCCCTGGGTGATCCCGGCCTGAACCATCCACGCGATGTCGTCCGCGAACGGGTTGTCCGCGGGGACATCGGTGAACGTCTGCGATACCTCGAACGGAACCGTGGTGACGGTGCCGGTGCTCGCTCCCGTCACCGTCAGGTTCGCGGTGCCCACCGGGGTTCCCAGCGGCAACGTCACGGTGACGCTGGCGGTGCCGGTCTCGTCGTCCTTGGCGGTGCCCACAGTGCTGTTCACGTCGAAGGTGCCCAGCTCCGTGCCGTTCAGGCTGACGCTGACCGTCGCATCGGTGGCGGTACCAGTCGACATGGACAGCGAGGTCAGGTCGAACGACACGGCGTCGCCGCCCGCATGCCCGCCCTGCGCGCTGAGGTAACTCACACCGACGGAGCGCTGCGAGTTGTCCACCGGCAGCGGGGTGCCCTCGGGGGCGTTGGCCTTCATGTAGTCGACCATCCCCTGCAGGTCGGTCTGCCCGGTGTCCTTCTTGTTGGCGCCGTTGGCCAGCTCGAAGAAGTTGTCGCCGCCGGAGGCCAGGAAGGAGTTCACCGTCACCGAATAGCTGGCACCGGCGTCGATCGGCGAGCCATTCAGCCACATCGCAGTGATGTGGCTGCCGGCCGCTGCCGCCGGGTCGTAGGTGTAGGTGAATCCCTTCGAGATGCCCAACCGCAGGAACGGCCGCGATGCGCCGGCCGGCTGCCACTGCTGCTCCAGCACCGTCTTGATCTGAGCACCGGTGAGCGTCATGTTCACCAGGGTGTTGGCGAACGGCTGCACGGTGGCGGCCTGTTGGTAGGTCAGCACCGCCGGGTAGCCCCCAGGATTGCCGAGCATGTCGGCCCGCAGCCCGCCCGGATTCATGAAGGCGATCTGCGCCGACCCGGTGGTCTCCGACTCGGTGGCCCACCGCTGCGCCTCGGCCACCAGGTTCCCCAGGGTGGACTCACCACCGCGGTTCTCCACGCCGGCCGAGTCCTTGGCCCGGTTGAACTGCCCGGCAACCTCGCCGAGCGGCACCGCACCCAGCACCTCGGCGTCGGTCACCGCCTTGCTGACAATCTGACCGACCGTGCCGTCCGCGGCGTAGTTCGGCACCCAGATCTTCGAGCCCGGCTTGTTCGGGTCATCGATCTGCCTGGTCAACGCGATCGTCGTGGACTCGATCTTGGTGACCTGCTTGTCCGCGGACACCGTGAACAGCAACTGGTCCAGGTTGTAGCCGTACTGACCGGCCGACACCACCGGACGCTGTGTCACCGCCCGGCCCTCGTCCTGCCAACCCGGCACGTCGACCATGCAGTTGTAGGTCAGGTGGGTGTGACCGGAGATCACTGCGTCGACGTTCGCGTCCAGCTGGGTAACGATCTTCCCGAAGTCGTTGGTCGGATCGGTCACCGAGTCGCAGCTGGTGTTCGGGGCACCCTCGTGCACCAGCATCACCACGATGTCGGCGTCCCCGCTCGACTTCAGCTCGTCGGCCTCGGCGTTCACCGCCGTCGCGATGTCCGTCACCTCGATGTCGGCGATCCCCGCCGGCGACACCAGTTCCGGCAGGTGCTCCGTCACCGCTCCGACGAAACCGACCTTGACGCCATTGAACTCCCTGACCCACGTCGGGTCGAGCGCCGGGTCGCCGCTGTCCTTGAACTTCACGTTGGCGCCCAGGTACTTCCACTCTGCACCGCCGTACTTGTTGGTGTCCTCGTTGTAGGGCGCCATGACCCGGTCGACCAGATCGTGATAGCCCTGGTCGAACTCGTGGTTGCCCACCGCCGAGACCTCCAGGCCGGCGGCGTTGAGCGCGTCGATGGTCGGCTTGTCGTGCGCGATGAACGACTCGAAAGTCGAAGCACCGATCAGGTCACCGGCGGCGGCGAACACCGTGTTGGGGTTCTGCCCGCGCATATCGTTCACCGCCCCGGCCAGCACCGCGGCACCCGCTTCCTGACCGTTGGCCTGGATGCGGCCGTGGAAGTCGTTGATGCCCAGGATCTGGATCTGCTGCGACCCGGTCCCACCCGAGTTGACGCCGACCACGACCGGGTCGTGGTCGGAGGAGCGGTACGGATTGTCGTCGTAGAACAGCGTGCCGTGATAGTTGTACCGGCTGTACTCCAGCGCGATGGACTCTGGCGCGTTGATGTTCCAGATGTCGGCTCCGGTGGTGCGGGCCAGCGCAGAGGTGTTGGCCAGCACGTGGTCCAGCGACCCGTTCATCCCGCCGAAATTGTAGGACTGCTTGCCGGTCTGGTAGTGACTGTTGAGGTCGGTCCAGCCGTCGTTGTACAGGATATTCAGGGGATCTTCCATGGTGTAGGAGTTGAAGTCGCCGGCCAGGAAGACGTCGTCGACGCCGGTCTCCGGGATCAGCGTGTCGCTGACCCACGCGTTCAGCGCGGTAGCCTGCGCCACCCGGGAGGCGTTGGACGCGCCCTGCCCGTCACCGCTGTCGGCGTCGCCCGGCAGCGGACCGGCGGATCCCTTGGACTTCAAGTGGTTCACCACAATGGTGAACGGGTTGCCATCACCCATCGGCATGAACGCCTGTGCAATCGGCTCCCGGGCGTTGACGAAGGGTTCGCCGTCGCCACTCCGATCGCCCAGGGCGTGCGAGTCGCCGATCCGCCGCACCGTCGCGATCCGGTAGATGATCGCGTTAGTGATCACGTCCATCTCGGAGGCGGGCGGCAGGTCGGCCGACGACGGCACGTACGCCCACTTGGTGGCTCCCGCGTCGGCGTTAAGGGCGCCGACCAAGGTGGCGAGCGCAGCGTCCGCGTGGCCGGGGCCGTCCACCACCAACGAGTTCTCGATCTCCATCAGACCGACCACGTCCGCGTCCAGCGCATTGATGGCATGCACGATCTTGTCCTGCTGGCGTTGCAGGCTGGCGGTGTCCCAGGCGCCCCGCGGCCCGTTGGCGCCGGTGCAGCTCTTGGTGGTGATGCCGTTCCCGACGCGATCGGTGTACGGCGTGCAGTCGCTGCGGGAGCTGCCCAGCGTGGTGAAGTAGTTCAGCACGTTGAACGAGGCGATCCGCACATCGCCGGAACCCAGCGCCGTGGCATCCGGCACGGCTGCCCGGTTGTTGGTCCACGTCACCGGATAGTCGGCGGGGTCGCCCCCGCTGGGCGCAGTGACCTCGCTGGTGGGCTGCAGCTTCCAGGTGCTGTTGCGGTAGTCGACGATCACGGGATCGGTGAAGCTCACCTGCTCGCCGACCCGCAGCGGCTGGTCCATCGAAATGTACGGCGGGGTCAGGTCGGTGTTGGACGAGGACAGGAAGTTCGTGCTCGCACCGTCATCGAGAACGACACCCCGCGCTGCGTTGTCGGCCTCCACGGCATCGGCCTCCGGGGTGCTCGGCCTCGCCACGTCGGTCCACTGCATCAGCGGGGTGTCGCCGTAGGCCAGACCTACCTCGCCGTACTGGTTGGTGGTGTAAGTGTTCGAGATCGTGTAGGTACCGTCGCCGGCGAACAGCATCGACTCGATCGACTCGCGCTGTGCGTCGGTGGTCGGCCAGGCGTTGGTGATCGGCTTGGGCGCCACGATGCCGGCGCCATCCAACTGCTGGACGTCGCCGACCGCGGCAACGTTGATCTCGGTCAGCGATCGGGGTGAACCGGAAGCCTTGTACTCCGAGACGGTCCCGGTGACCTGCACGTAATCGCCGACCTCGACAGTGACGGGCCCGGCCGGCTGTGTCATGTAGACGTAGACGGCGTTGGAGACGGTGTGCGTGGCCAGGTCGAGATCGCCGCCGGTGTCCGGGGTCTGGATGACAAATCCGAAGTAGCCGCCGTCCGGGTAGGCGGCGGTGACGACGCCGGTGGTGGTGACGCTGGCGCCCACCAGCGGAGACGTGTCGCTCTCACCCTGGATCTCGGCGATCGTCTTGTCGCCGCCCACCGGTGGTGGTGGGTCCTCGACATTGACCGACCGCGGCGTCGGCGCCGCGGTCGCGAAGTCTGCCGCGTTGTCCGCGGAATTCGTGTGGTCGGGGATTCGGGACACCGACGTGGTGTTGCTGGCGCCCGGCGCCTGGCCGCTGCCGGCAAAGTGTCCCGCGGTCGTTCCGAAGGCGACCAGATCGATAACGACGTCGAGTTGGCTGGCGCAGCCGGAATCGCTGTCGGTGTCGTGGTCGACCGCGCACGCAGTGCCTACCGTGGCGGTCTGCGAGACGAGTGCAACGCTACCCGTGCTCCCCGAGATGTTCACGCTCCCACTGGCGTCGGCACTCGGCAGGCTGGCGCCCTCGCTGCCTCCGGCGCCCTGGACCAGGTAGTAGCCATGCGCTGCGATCTCGCCGGATAGCGCGATGGCACCGTTGAAGCCCTGGGTGCTCGTGTCCGAGCCGGAGGCATATTGAATGGACCAACCGTCCAGCGTGACGGCCGCGTCGGTCGTGTTGTACAGCTCGACAAAGTCGTTCTGATACGTCGCGCCGGCGTTACCGCCGCCGCCGTAAACCTCATTGATGATCACCGGTGCGGTGGCGCTGACTGCGGCGTTGGCCGCGACCGGCAGCGCCATGACCATGCCGGCGGTCAGTGCCACCGCGCCGACGACCGTCGTCGCCCTTCGGAATGCTCTTTTCACGAGTTCCTCTCCATGGCCCCTACCGGACCATTGGTCTGATCCCGGCGCAAAACCGGCCGAGAGATAAAGTTTGAGTGACAGTAGTGGACAAACACCGGCCGAGCCAATGGCCGTGGGGTGAATTTTCGTCGTCGGTTGTCCCGCGGAGTTCGCTTCGACGGCCTACGGCAACACCTGTCAAAGCGGCCGCGCGCACTTCGGTGGACTGTGCCCGCGCGATGGTCGCGCCGGTCGGCTATCAGCGCGGCGAGCGGCGGGCGGCCCACTCGTCGACCCAGCCCGCGAGGGCGTGCTGCAATGCCGGTCCGGCGGCCAGCACTCCCGACTCGGCCCCGGTCGGGGTCGCGGTCGTCACCACGGCGCCGGCCTCGGCGGCAATCAGGGCGCCGGCCGCGATGTCCCAGGCCTGTACGCCCTCCTCCAGGTAGCCGTCCACCGTTCCCGACGCCACCGCGCACAGGTCGAGCGCGGCCGAGCCGAACCGTCGGATGTCGCGCACCCGAGGCAGCAGCTCGGCGATCATCGAGCCCTGGGCGGCACGGCGCGCCGCGGCGTAGCCGAATCCGGTGGCCAGCAGCGCCCGGTCCATCGGCACCGGATCGTTGACCCGCAGCGGTCGGCCGTCGCAGTGTGCGCCGCCGCCCCGGGCGGCCGAGAACATCTTATCGGTGACGGGGTCGTAGACGGCACCCACCAGCGATCCGGCGCCGTCGCGGCCGGCCACGCTCACCGCGAAATTGCCAAGACCGTATAGATAGTTGACGGTGCCATCCAGCGGATCCACCACCCAGGTGATGCCGGAGCGTCCGGTCACCGAGGTGCCCTCCTCACCCAGCAGGCCGTCGTCCGGGCGCTCGGCGCGCAGCATCCGCGCCAACAACGCCTCGCTGGCCCGGTCGGCGTCGGATACCGGATCGGTGGCGCTGGACTTGGTGCCCAGTCCCTGCACATGCCCGTACCGGCGCATCAGTTCGGCGCCGGCCGCCCGTGCGGATCGAGTGGCCAGATCGAGCAGTGCGACGAGGTCCGGTGGCCGCGTGTGGTGGTCGGTCACGTCAGCTCCCGGCCCGCCCGGTGGCGGCCGGACCGGCCTGCGTGCCGCCCGCCGAACCCGTGCCCGCGCGCGGCGGGATCGCCAGCGACGGCACCGGCTCCAGGCGCACCGTCACCCGCTCCCCCACCGCCAGCGCGGACACCTCGGCGCTGGACATCTGGGCCGTCAGCACGGTGCCATCCGCGAGCCGGGCCTGCGCCCGACCGTGCGCGCCCAGAAAGCTCGTCGCCAGCACGGTGGCGGCCACCGCGGGGTCGTCCGCCGGGTCGGCCGGTGCCAGGCGTATCGCCTCCGGCCGGATCAGCACCGTCACCGGCCCCGACTCCGGCGAGCCCGGCAGCAGCGGCATCCTCGACCCGAGCACCGTGGCGGCCGCGCCCGACGAGGTCCCGGGCAGCGGCGTGGAGAGCCCGATGAACTCGGCGACAAACGCGCTGGCCGGCCGGGAGTACATCTCCTGCGGGCTGGCGATCTGCTCGATCCTGCCCTGCCACATCACTCCGACCCGGTCGGCGACCGCCAGCGCCTCCTCCTGATCGTGCGTGACGAACAGCGTGGTGATGCCAACCTCCAGTTGAATGCGGCGGATCTCGTCCCGAAGCTGCACCCGCACCTTGGCGTCCAGCGCGGACAGCGGCTCGTCCAGCAGCAGCACCTGCGGTCGAATCGCCAGCGCCCTGGCCAGCGCGACCCGCTGCTGCTGTCCGCCGGACATCTGGTGCGCGAACCGATCGGCCTGCGCCGACAGACCCACCAACTCCAGATACTCGCCGGCGATGCGTCGGCGCTCGGCGGATCCCTTGCCGCGCAGGCGCAATCCAAAGGCCACGTTCTCCCTGGCCGTCATGTGTGGGAACAGCGAGTAGGCCTGGAACACCATGCCCATGTCACGGCGGCTGGTGGGCACGCCCGAGACGTCCCGGCCGTCGACCAGGATCTGGCCGCTGTCGGCGTCCTCCAGTCCGGCCAGTACCCGCAGTGCCGTGGTCTTGCCGCAGCCGGACGGGCCCAGCAACACCACCAGCTCACCCGGGGCGATCGACAGGTCCATGTCGTCCAGGGCATGCACGTCACCGAAGCTGCGTCGCAGCGACCGCAGCTCCACCGGCACGCCGCGCTTGGCCCGCAGGTCCGGCGGGCCAACCGGTTCGGTCCGAATCGTCATGCACCCTCCCGTGATCGGCGCCCGCCGGAGAACAACGACAGCACCAGCAGCAGCACGAACGCCACCAGCAAGGCGACCAGCGACATCGTCACCGCGAGCTGCCCGTCGGACTGCGAGACCAGGAAGATCCCGGTCTGCAAGTTGTTGCGAGCCAGCAGCTCCGCGATCGTGAACTCACCCAGCACCAGCGCGATGGAGATGAAACATGCCGACACGACGGCGCTGCGGATATTGGGCAGCACCACCCGCCACATCACCGTGACCCAGCTCGCGCCCAGGCTGCGTGCCGCTTCCGACAGCGTCACCACGTCGATGGCGCCCAGGCCGGCATCCAGCGCCCGGTAGGCGAAGGGCAGCACCAGCACCACGTACACGAAACACAGCCAGATCGCGTTGGTGGACAGCATGTTCGACACGATCCGGTACACCGGCCCGAGCCCGACCACCAGCACGATCGCCGGGATGGTCAGCGGCAGCAGGCAGATGAATTCCATCACTCGCGACAGCCAGCGCACCCGCAGCCGGATCCAGGTCATGGTCGGCACCAGCAGTACCACCATGATCAGCACGGTGAGTAGCACCAGAATCCCGGAGTTGCGCAGGCCGTCCCACAGCTGTCCGTAGTTGGCGGGATCGTTGGCGGCCAGCGAACCCAGGTGGATGATGTCCGACCAGGCCTGGCCGGTCCACTTGCCGGACAACGGGAACCGCACCGAGAAATACAACATGGACAGCAGCGGGATGACGAAGAAGGCCATCACCACGGCAATGACGACCCAGCGCATCACCGATTGCTTGCGCCGCCGCCGGCGGCGTAGTTGCTGCGGCCGGACCGTGAGCGTCGGCCCAGCGGGGCGGGGCGCCGGCGGCGGCTGCGTCACCGCCGTCATCCCAGCCACCTCGATGTCCTGCGCTGCAGTAGGGCGTACAGGCTCATCACAATCGCCACCACCACGATCATGCCCAGCGCCAGCGCCTTGGCAATGTCGGCGTTCCCGACGTTGACCTCGTTGGTGATGGCGCCGGAGATCTGCAGCGGCACGATCGGGGTGGACTGGGTGATCAGCGCTCGGGCGGTGGCATAGGAGGAGAACGCGTTGGCGAACAGCAGCAACAGCGAGCCGAGGAACGCCGGCGCCAGCAGCGGACCGGCCACCCGCCGCCAGTACACCCAGGTGGATCCGCCCAGAGTCTCGGTGGCCTCCCGCCACTGGGCGCGGATGCCATCGACGGCGGGCAGGAACACGATCACCATCAGCGGGATCTGGAAATAGCTGTACACCAGCACCAACCCGGCCAGGTCGTACAGCCACGCGCCGGTGTTGGTCACGCCAAACCAGTCCTGCAGCAGGTCGGTGACCAGGCCGTTGTGCCCGACGGTCGCGATGAACGCGAATGCCAGCATCACACCGCCGAATTGGGCCAGCACGGAGCAGGCGGCGGTGACGACCTTGCGCGACAGGGATCGCGGCGAGCCGGTGACCAGCACGTAGGACAGCATCCCGCCGACCACCGCGCCAACGACGGCCGTGACCGCCGAGAGGATCACCGACTGGGCGAACGCGGACAGCACGCTGGAGGTGCCGAGCGCGGCGATATTGCTCCAGGTGAAGCCGCCGGTGGGTGACCGGAACGCGCCGATGACCACGATGGCCGTCGGAATCACCAGGAAGACAGTGACGTAGCCGAAGAACGGCACCGTGCCCAGGGCCGGGGCGGCGCGGCGCCACCCGTGCCCGCGGCGATCCGCGGGCACGGGTGTGGTCACGTCGGCGGCGGTCATCGGCATCGAGGTTCCGGCCGAGCCGTCAGCCTGCCACCTTCGACCAGTTCTTGTTCAGGTAGTCGGTGGCCGTCTTCTGCTGGGCGTCGGTCAGCTGCACGATCGGGCTGGTCGTCTTCGGCAGGTTGGCCTGTGCCTTGGCATCCAGGGTGCCGGCCTTCTTCATCGCGTCGAACAGCACCGGCTTGGCACCGCCGACCATGTAAAGGTTCTGGGCCTCGGCCGTGTACAGGTACTCCTCCCAGAGCCGGGCGGCCGCGGGATGCGGGGCGTCCTTATTGATGGCCTGCGCGTAATACGATCCGACCGCGGCATTGTCGGGCACGTACGACTTCCACTCGACCCCCTGCTTCTGCACCTCCTGCGCGAACCCGAGCTGGTTGTAGGACCAGTCGATGACCACGCCGGTCTGCCCGGAGGAGACGGTGGCCGGCGTCGGGTCCAGCGGCACAAAGGTGCCGGCCTTCTTCAGCGACAGGAAGTAGTCCACCCCCGGCGCAATATTGTCCGCCGAGCCCCCATTGGCCAACGCCGCCATCACCACGCCGCTGAACGCGGCCCCGGCCTGGGTCGGATTGCCGTTGAGCGCCACGGTGCCCTTGAACTTGGCCTTGGTGAGGTCGTTCAGGCTGGTGACGGTGCCGAATTTGGTGGCGTTGTAGCCGACCGACATCACGCCGGTGTAGTCGTTAACCCATAGCCCGGTGGATTCCTTGTTGGCGGCCGGGATGTCATCCCAGGAGGCAACCTTGTAGGGCGCGAAGACATCCGTACTGGCCAGCGCGACTGCCGAGCCGAGGTCGAACACGTCGGGTGCCTTGTCGGTGCCCTTGTTCGTTTTGGCGGCCTGGATCTCCTCCGCCGAGGATCCATTCGGATTCTGCGAGTTGACTTGGATGCCGTACTTCGTCTGGAAACTCTTGATGATCTGGCCGTAGTTCGCCCAGTCGGGAGGCAGGGCTATGACGTTGAGCTGGCCCTCCTTCTTCGCGGCGGCGACCAACCCATCCATGCCACCAAAGTCGGCCACAGAGGTGGCTGTGGCCGACGATCCGCCGCCCGAGGACCCCGACTGCTGCGTCCCGGTGGAGGGCCCACCGGATGTCTCGCCGGTGGCCTGGCCACCGGAACCCGACGAACCGCAGGCCGAGACGGCCATGGCCAGGACCGCCAGTCCCGCCACGGCGGCCACGCGAAGCCGGTGCACGTGCATGCCATCCTCCTCATCGTTCGTGCGACGGCAGCCAGCGTCCTGGCCGGCCAGGGCGTGCGTGGATGCGGTCGCGATGCTGCTGTGAGGCTAGCGCTCCCCGTGATCACCAGAGCCTCGAAACCGGTAACGGTCGGGTGAATAGGCGGTGACGGGGACGCCGCGGTGGGCGCTCGAGGGACGCAGCGCCACCCCACATGCGCGTTTGTAATATCAGCGTGACCAGTGCCATCGTCCCGCATGCGATGCGAGCCCGCGCGTGCCCTAGGGTGGCGGTATGGATCTTCGCATCTTCACCGAACCGCAGCAGGGCGCGTCGCACGCCGACCTGCTGGGCGTGGCCAGGGCCACCGCGGCCGGCGGCTTCTCCGCGTTCTTCCGCTCGGACCATCTGTTGAAGATGGGCAGCGCCTCCGGCCTGCCCGGTCCGAGCGACTCGTATGTCACCCTGGCCGCCCTCGCCGCCCAGGTTCCGGACATCAGGCTGGGCACCCTGGTCACCTCGGCCACCTTCCGGCACCCATCGATGCTGGCCATCGCCGTCGCGGGGGTAGACGACATCTCGGGCGGTCGCGTCGAACTCGGCCTGGGCAGCGGTTGGTACGAGGCCGAGCACGCCGCCTACGGCATCGAGTTCGGCAGCGGGTACCGCGAGCGCTTCGACCGGCTGGCCGAGCAACTGGAGATCATCACCGGGCTGTGGGATGCGCCGGCCGGCGGCTCGTTCTCCTTCCAGGGCAAGTACTTTCAGCTGGACGGCGCGCCGGGCCTGCCGAAGCCGGTGCAGGCCTCGCGTACCGGATCGCCCCGGGTGCCCATCATCGTCGGCGGGCACGGTCCGCGTCGGACACCCGCGCTGGCCGCGCGGTTCGCCGACGAGTTCAACATCGGGTTCTCCGACCTGGCCACCACCACCGCCCAGTTCGACCGAGTGCGGGCGGCCTGCGTGGATCGCGGCCGAGACCCACAGGAGATGGTCTACTCCGCGGCGCAGGTGGTGTGCTGCGCCTCCAGCGAGGCGGAGCTGGCCCGACGGGCGGCCGCCATCGGCCGGGACATCCAAGAGCTGCGAGACAACGGCATGGCCGGCACCGTGTCCGAGGTGGTGGACAAGCTCGGCGCCTGGGCCGAGGCCGGGGTACAGCGGGTGTACCTACAGGTGCTGGATCTCGCCGACACCGACCACGTCGCGCTGCTCGGCGAGCAGGTGCGGCCGCACGTCGCCTGACGCATCGGCTGCCACTACCCGACGACCGATCCGATCACCTCGACGAAGGTGCCCTGCAACCGCGGGTCCGCCGCGGCCTCGGTGGCGTTGACGACGATCAACCCGGCGCCGGCGATCAGGCCCTGAATCTGGCGGACCCGCTGTCGAGCGCCAGGCAACCGGAACTCGTAGCACCGAACGATGCGATCCGCGCCGTCCCCGTCGCGCACCCAGGAAAGGCGGAAGTCCGGGTAGTTGTTCGTCGACTCACGCATGGTCGACAGCGTCGTCGCGGCGAGCGTGCGCACCTGGTCGCGCGATCGGTGTGGATAGCGCTGCACGGTAATCGACGGCCGAAACCCGCCGTGCTCCCACGAATCGTCGGCCACGCACATCAGGTGCGACCCGCCATCGACCCGGACGGTCCAGCCGTCGGGCAACAACATCGAGACCTCAAGCATTTCCTCCCGCACGAAGACCAGCGGTAACGGGACTCCCGCGGTGTCGGCCACCCTGCTAGCTCTGCGCCAGGCCGTGCGGCGAATAGGCCGCATTGGCGTTCTCGCCCTTGCCATGCTTACCGGCGACCGTTCCGGCCAGGATCGAGGCGATATCGCGCGGCACGAACTGCAACACCTTGAGCTGTCCCTTGGTGACCCTGACGTCCACGTCCACCGTCTTCATCGCGCCGCTGCTGGATTGGGAGTCCGGGTATTCGACACCGAAGACTTCCTTGACCATCGCAATGATGTGGTTGTCGATCTCGTCGTTCTTGACCCTGATGAGCGTCCTCGGCCAATTCTCGTCGATGATCATCTGGATGTTTTCCATCTTCGCGTACTCGGCGGCCAGGTTCGCTTCGAGCTGATGCAATTTCCAGTCGCGATACTTCACCAGTCGGGGCCGGACGTCCGCGTCCAGCGATCGGCGAGCCAGGTCTGGGTCGGTGGCCTTCTTGCCGACCCCCCTATCGGTCGTGGCCAGCGCCTTCCACGACGCCTTCGCGATCTCCCGGTTGATCAGCACGGCGATCGGCTTGAAGTCCATCCCGAGGCCGAACCCACCGCCGAGGCCGGGCCCCATGGCACCCTCCGCCTTGCCCTTCAGAACCAGCGTGCCACCCTTCAGCGAGAATCCTCCCGAGGCCGACCCGCCGACCCCGGCGGAGCCGGAAACGCTCGTGGAGACGGTGAACGCCTTGCGCCCGTACAACTTCGCGCTCCCGGAAACTCCGACCTCGCCGGACACACCGGCGAAGGCCGACGCCGTACCCGACAGGGAGATCCCCTCGCCCAGCGGGTCGAAGGTGAAATCACCGCTAGCGTCCGCCCAGGCACCGGCCTTGGCGTCGTAGTCGGCACCGATGTCCAGGCCGATCCCGGCCCACTCGGCAGGGTTCATCGCCAGCGTGAACTCCAGGTTGCCGTCCGACTGGGCCCCCGCGAAGGCGGCCACCGATCCAGCAAGCTTCGCGCCGACCGGGAACGGAATGCCCTGGACCATCACGAGCTTGCCGCTGCCCTGCGCGGTCGCCTTGGCACCGGCGAACCCGGAGATCGCGCCCTTGAGCCCGGTGTATGCCTTGGTACCGAGTTTCGCCCGGAGCTGCCCCTTGGCAACCCCTTGCACTCCGATGATCGCGCTGGCCTGCGCCAGCGCGTCGTATTGCGTGACGGTCAGCCCGAAGGGAAGCTCGTGCTCGGCGGAACCGTAGGCGGCCCGACCGGTGACGGCGGCCCCGCCGCCGGCGTACACCTCGCCGGCCATCTGTCGCTTTTTCGTGACGTCGACGTCCGCCGCGTTCCCCTTCCGAACGCCGAACCAGAGATCGAACCCGGCCTGAATCTCCTGCGGAGACTTGTTGATGAATGCGGAGTTGGTGAGCAGCCCCGACCGCGCGATGGACCCGATGACGGCGTCGACATCGGCATCAGAGTCCACTGTCGTGCCATCGGCGGAATCGGGGGTCGTGAGCAGCTGCTTGGGGCCCATGGCCTGAGGCAGCGGCTCGGCGCCCGGATTCTGAGCGAGCGGCTTGGAACCGGGAATCTGAGGCAGGGGCTTGGGCAGAGACGTCTCGTCCCGGCGGATGACCGTCGCACGCTGCCGGTGCAGCGACACGAGACCGGTCACTCCCGCGCCGACCACGGGATCGTCGGACCTACGCCGCCGCAGCGGGGCCCCGTCACCTTCACGAATAACCGCCGGTGCCGCCATTAACCCCAGATCCGCAAGCGCCTCGGGCGTCGACGCTCGGTGCAGGCGGTCGTCCGTGGCGCAGGCAGCGCTGTGCTGGGGCCTTATTCGCATCTCGGTCACGACGCCTCCTGGCGCACTAGGACGACGCCGACAGCCGGAGTCTAGGCCTCGGCGTGTTTCGTCCGCTCGGCAGATTCCGGTGCCGTCCGGGTGGATCAGGAGACATGGCCCGACTCGTCCGACAGGCTGCGAATTACCGGGATCGGGCCTGCTCGGCCGGACGAGCGCGACGAGGTCGGCCTCGGCGCGACGGCGACGGCCGGCAGCGGCGCCCGGTCACGGACGGAGGCCATCCTTCCTCCGTCGCGGGGCATCCCGCGGTGGCCACGGCATCGGGCACCATCGAGACGTGATGATCGTGGACGTGGCCAACGTGATGGGCTCTCGGCCGGACGGTTGGTGGCGCGATCGAGCCGGGGCCGCGGCACGTCTGTGCGGTCAACTGCGCGAAGCGGTGACGGCGGGCCGCCTGGCAGGCTCGGTCATCCTGGTGGTGGAGGGCGCCGCTCGGGCCGGAGTGCCGGAGGGCGACGCGGCGGGCGGCGGTGACGCAATCCGCGTCGTGCACGCCCCCAGCAGCGGTGACGATGCGATCGTGCGGGTGGCCCACGACGCGGTGAGCGCCGGTCGCCCCGTCACCGTCGTCACGGCCGATCGGGAACTGCGCGACCGGGTCGGAGCGCTCGGCTGCGAGGTCGCCGGGCCGGGATGGTTGCTCGGCGTGCTGTGAGCGGAGCCGGGCCGACGTACCGGCCCGGGACATCCAGCCCAGGCAGGCCACGCTGCTTCGCGCGCACTCACCCCTGGCGACGCACCATCTCGGCGATCCAGGCCGGCGCGAACGGTGACGTGCAGCCCGGTGGGGTCGGGTAGTCTTTCAGCACCTCCAGGCGCTCGCCGATCCCGATCGCCCGGGCACGCTGTTCGGGGTGGTGAATGCCGATCTGCGCCAGGCACTCGTTCATCGACCACTGCAAGCGTTCCGGGGCTTCGCGCATCTGGGCTTCGATGATGTCCAGCAGGCCGGCGAGGTCCAGGCCCGCCGGCTCCTTGATCACTCGCTGGGACGTCAGCGCCCAGCCGGCGCTGGCGACCACCGGATCCGGGTCGGCGAACCAGATCTCGCGCAGCTCCTCGCGGTGCGGGCTCTTGCTCACCACGTAGTTGACCAGCCAGCCATGCACCTTGGGCACCCGCGCGTCGCGCAGCATGGCGTCCAGCTCGTCGGATCCGAATTCCCTGGGGCGGCAGATCAGAATTGCGACCAGCCGGGCCGCGGTGTCGCCGGTAGCCCACAGCTCGCGTGCCAGATCCTGCTGCGTCTTGAGCCGCTTGGCGATCGCGCGCAGCCTGCTCAGGTTGACGCCGTGATCATCGCCGTGCCGCTCGTTGACCGCGCGAATCTTCGGATCCTCCAGGTCGGCCAGCTCTGCTAACACGGCCGTCACGCTCGCTGTGGTGCTCACCACTGCAGCTCCCGTCAGTTGCGCCGAGCACATCCCGATTGTCATCCCATTGTGCCAAGGCAGCCGGGGGAACTCCGCCCGCCCGACCTCCCGTCCTGGCAACGGTTTCGTCGTCCTGGCAACGGTTTCGTCGTCCTGGCAACGGTTGGGGACCTTGCTGGGACGACGAAACCGTTGCGAAGACGAGAAAGACAGGCCGGCCGGGCAGCGCACTGGCCTCAGGCCGGCCGGGCAGCGCACTGGCCTCAGGCCGGCCGGGCAGCGCACTGGCCTCAGGCCGGCCGGGCCAGACCCTCGATGATCTCGGCCCCCGGCAGCGACGCCAGCGCCGCCCCGTCGATCACGATCTTCGACCCGCGAATCCCGGACCCGATCACCACAGGCCCGGCCGCCGCGACCGCGCCGTCGACCAGCACCGGCCAGTCGACCGGCAGCCCGATCGGGGTGATCCCGCCGTACTCCATCCCCGTCCGCCCGGTGGCCTCGTCCATCGGTGCAAACGAGATCTTGCGCACGTCGAGCCGGCGTCGCACGGCCCCGTTCACATCCGCCCGGGTGGTCGCCAGCACCACGACGGCCGCCCACCGCTGCTGCCCCTCGCGCTTGCCCATCGTGATCACGCAATTCGCGCTGGCCGCGCCCGGGATGCCGTAGTGCTCGCAGAACGCCGCCGTGTCCGACAGTTCCGGATCGATCGGCGCCGCCAGCACGTCCACGTCGGGCGCCGCGGACAGCGCCGCCAGCACCGGCGCAGCCAGCAACTCGGGCCGGTCGGCAGCCGGGGCCAGATCGAGCCCGGTGAACCAGGAGGGGCCTTCCACGGGAGCGTTCGTCATACCCGTCACCCTCGCATGCGACCGCGCCGGAGCACGCAGCAGGGACAATGGTCCGCGTGACCAGCACCATCCACCTGACCGAGACGCCGCTGAATGCGCGCCCGCCAGCATCGGCACTGCCCGGACAACGTCCGTACCCGGCCCTACAGGTGGGTCCGTTCGAGGTGTGGCCGCCGGTGGTGCTGGCGCCGATGGCCGGCATCACCAATCGCTCGTTCCGCCGGCTGTGCCGCGAGTTCGGCGCCGGGCTGTATGTCTGCGAGATGATCACCACGCAGGCGCTGGTCACCCGGAACCCGAAGACCATGGAGATGATCCGGTTCGCCCCCGACGAGCACCCCCGCTCGCTGCAGCTGTACGGGATCGACCCGCAGGTGGTGGCCCGCGCGGTGCAGATCGTGGTCGAGGATGACCTGGCCGACCACATCGACCTGAACTTCGGCTGCCCGGTGCCGAAGGTCACCAAGAAGGGAGGCGGCGCGGCGCTGCCGTATAAGCGGCGGCTGTTCGCCTCGATCGTGGCGGCGGCGGTGCGGGAGGCGGCGCCCGCGGGCATCCCGGTGACGGTGAAGATGCGCGTTGGCATCGATCCCGAGCACCACACGTTCCTCGAGGCCGGCCGGATCGCCGAGGACGCCGGCGTGGCGGCGGTGGCGCTGCACGGGCGCACCGCCATCCAGCACTATTCGGGAGGAGCGGACTGGACGGCGATCGCAGAGCTCAAACGAGCGGTGACGAGCATCCCGGTGCTGGGCAACGGCGATATCTTCCGCGCCACCGACGCGCTGGACATGATGGCTGCCACCGGATGTGACGGTGTCGTCGTCGGTCGCGGCTGCCAGGGCCGACCGTGGCTGTTCGCCGAGCTGGCCGCGGCCTTCGACGGTCGACCGATCCCCACTCCCCCTGGCCTGCGCCAGATCTGCGCGATCCTGCAGCGGCACGCGGAGTTGCTGTCCCAGGAGATGGGCCCGGATCGTGGTATTCGCGATCTGCGCAAGCACATCGCCTGGTACCTCAAGGGTTTCGCCGTCGGATCGGATCTGCGCTACGCGCTGGGCATGGTCTCTAGCCTGGACGAACTGGGCGAGCTGATGGCGCGATTGGACCTGGACCAGCCATTCCCGGCCGATGCGGAGGGTCCGCGCGGCCGGCAGGGCGGACCGCAGCGGCGGGTGCACCTGCCCTACGGCTGGCTGGACGATCCGGACTCGCTGATGGTCCCCGAGGGCGCGGAGCTGGACGCCGGCGGTGGCTGACCACACCGCCACCCCGGGCCGGATGCCCGACGGCGCACCCTGGCACATCCTCGGGCATTCGACTCCGCGGGGGGTCAGCGGCCGGCGCGGGATGGCGATCGTCGCGATGGTGGTGACGGCGATGGTGAGTGCGGCCTGCACCGGCGGCAGCCCCGATCCGACAACGCCCGTCGCGAGTGCCTCCGGCCACCCCTCGATGTCGACCGACGGTCAGGCACGGGCGTCGGCCGACGGTCGGGCCACGCCTCCGTCCGCCGACCTGGCCGCCATTCGCGACGTGGTCGACGCGATCAACGCCACGGCCGGGGGCCCGGTCGCCCGGCAGCGCTCCGAACTGGAGTCGCTGGCGGCACCGAATCAGTTGGCCCAGCAACGCGCCTGCCCGGTGGCGCACTCCACCCTGGCATTCCAGCCCGCGTACCGGGACCTGCGCCGGGCCTCCCGCACCGACGACCCCGTCACCGCTTCGGCGAGCGACTCTGAATCGGCGACGGGTACCGCATACCTGCTGCCGGCCTTCATCACGATCTACACAGGCGACCGCATTACCGGCACCGACCTGACCACCCTGCGCCTGTGGGTGGTGGCCGGCCACGCGCGGACCGGTGCCCTGTGCGTGTCCTGATTCCCGCGGCGTCGATGCACCCCGTGACCACGCCGGCAGCCCTGCCCGCCGCGCCATGCGGTTCCGGCACTGCGGGATGGCCGCGATCTGAAAGGGACCACGCGCCAGTTCGGCCATGCCGCATGGATGCCGGACCGCGCCTCTACGCCGACGGTGCCGTTGGAGGCGGCGCGACAACAGCGGTGACGGTGCCGGTCGGTCGAGCCGCCCGGATCGTGCACGTTGCACCATGGAGGGGCCGTACCATCGGACGTCGGTCCCCATCCATGGAAGGTGTTAGGTGAGCTCAGGCGGAGCGGACGAGCCCTCGCGCGCCGACGGCCCCGGGGAGCGGCAGCTCCCGGAGCCCCGCGAGGCGTCGGCGCCGTGGGAGCGACCCCGACGGTGGGCGCACGACCGGTCCGACGCCACCCGGGTGGAAGATCTGCTGGCACGGCTGTCCGGGACGGGCCTGCCGGCCGAGTCCCGGCGGCATCGGCGGTCCGGCGACGAGGCCGACGAGGCGGTGCCGGCCGGCGAGCTGATCGCCGCGCTCGGTGCCAACACCGGCGGCACATCCGTGGACGAGCAGCCCGCCGCCGCTCTCGCCGAACCCGACACGGAATCCCCCGTGCAGCCGGAGGCAGGGCCCCCGACCGCCGGCGCCGAATCGGTCCACGTGGACGCCGACGGTCCCGCGGAGGCCGCAGAGGCGGAACCGGCCCACCCGGATGCCGAGCCGCCAGAGACCGCCGCGGCCCCGAGCGCCGACGCTGCAGACGACGCCCCGACCGTGTTGCTCCCCGTGATCGGCGGCCCGCCGCAGTCCGCCGATTCCCCGGGCGTAGCCGCCGACCCGGACGCGTCGTGGAAATCGGTGCTGGCCTCGCTGCAACGGCAGACGGCGACGGGCGAGCCCGCTGCCGCCGCGACGACGGCGCCATCCACCCCACGCCGCCGCCCCGCCGGCGGCCCGGACCCCCGCCAGCATCACCGGCTGCTGATCGCGGGCCGGTCGGCGATCGCGCTGTTCGCGGTGCTGCTGCTGCTGATCACCGGCACCGAATGGGTGATCAAGGCGCGCGCCGATGCTGCGCTGAGGAACCGCCAAGTCTCCGCGATCGTGTCGAACGACCCCAACATCTCCACCCCGACGGTGGACCTGACCAGCGGGGAGCCCCAGGCGGGCGCGAACCCGCAGCAGCCCCACCCCGACGGGTCGGCCAAGGTTTACCAGGCGGAGAACATTCTGCTGATGGGGTCGGACTCCCGGGCCAGCGCGGAGGACCACGCACTCGGCGGCTCGGGCACGGTGACCATGCAATCCGATGTGCTGATGATCGCGCACATCTCCGCCGATCGCTCGCACGTCACCGTGGTGTCCATCCCGCGGGACACCTGGGTCGACGCGCCGATCTGCAAGGCGTGGGACTACGCAACCAACTCGCTGTCCGACCAGGACTACCCCAATCAATACTCCGAGTGGAAGATCACCAACGCCTACTCGGTCGGCGGGGCGCAGTGCACGGTGCGCGCGGTGCAGAAGCTGACCGGGCTGCGCATCAACCGGGTGATCATCATCGATTTCGCCGGGTTCAAGTCTATGGTCGACGCGCTTGGCGGCATCACGGTCAACGCCTGCCGGCCGATCATCGACACCAATCCGGGCATCGGCACGGTGCTGCCGCGAGCCGGCGAGCAGCACATCAACGGCACCCAGGCCCTCAAGCTGGTGCGCGCGCGCCACGTGATCGGCGACTCCGAGAGCGACATGGCCCGCATCCGCAGGCAGCAGAAGGTGCTGTCCACCCTGCTGGGGCAGGCCTCCAGCGCCGGCGTGCTGCTCAACCCGGCCAAGCTGAACTCGCTGTTACAGGCGTTCGTGCACAACACGCACACCGACAACGTCACCCTGGACGACCTGTTGAACATCGCGCAGTCGCTGGGCAATCTCGATCCGAAGCGGGTGACGTTCTATACCCTGCCCACCGTGCCGGACGGCGACGGCGAGCGGATGACCAAGGCCGGGTCGTTGATCTGGAACGCGCTGGTCAATGACCAGCCGCTGCCCGGGGAGGTGACGGCGCCGCCGGAGCCGCTGACCTCCAGCAGCCCGCCGGCGGGCAGCACGACACCGTCCACCTCCTCGCCCCGGGCGTCCCGTGCGCCGTCGACCCGCGTAGTCACCAGGGTGGTGACGAGCCTGGTCACATCGACTCCCGTGGTGTCGCAGTCGATCTCGGTTTCGCCCGGCGACGTGGACCTGCAGGTGGTCAACGTGGCGGGGCGTGGCGGCGTCGCCACCCAGGCCATGAACGCGCTCAACCCCCTCGGCTTCGCCATCTCGGACCCGGATCTGCTACTGATCGAGGGCGACGTGCGTGACGGGATCACGGTGGAGTTCTCCGCCGGCAACCGGGCGGCCGCGCTGACGGTCGCGTCTGCGGTGCCCGGGGCAACACTGGTGCGCACTCCGGGGCTGGGCCAACAGGTCCGGCTGATGCTCGGCTCGAGCTTCGACGGCACGGTGCGGAGCGTGGCGGTCGGCGACCCGCTGCCTGCGGCGCTGTCCACCACGCCGACGCCGGTGGTCAGCACGGTGCTGTCCACCCGCACCAGGACGGTGACTCCGAACGGCGGCGCGGCGCCCGTCCAGAACCCTGCCACGTCGGCCGCACCCACCACCACGGCTCCGACCACGACTGCGGTCACAACATCGACCCCGCCGGCCGGCCCGACACTGTCCAGCGGTCAGGTGGAGTCGGTCAACGCCGGCAGCTCCGGCTGCATCTGACGACCGCCGCCCGGCCGCCGGGGCGCACTCCCGGTCAGTCGCGGGCGAACACCGTGTCGGCGGCGTAGTCGGCAAACCCCAGCCGCCGGTACAGCCGCAGCGCCGGACCGTTGTCCGACTCGACGTACAACATCACACTGGTCAGGCCGAGCAGAGCCAGGTGCCGCAGACCGGCCACCGTCAGCGGCGTGCCCAGCCGACGGATCGGCGAGGCCGGATCGACGCCCAGCACGTATACCTCGCCGACCGGGCCGCTCGCGCCGGGCGGCGGCGTCGGATCGGCGGCGTGCACCTTGGTCCAGTGGAAGCCCAGGACGGTGCCCGGGGCCGGCTCCGCGCCGGTTCCCGGGTCGGCCCCCTCGGTGCCGTCCCGGTCGCCGTGCCAGACGGCCAGGAAGAAGCCGCCCGGGTCGAACCAGCGCTCGGCCATCTGGGCGGCCAGGCCCGCGTGGTCGAGCCTGCCCTGTTCCGGGTGCCAGGCGAAGGCCCGGGCGTTGACCCCCAGGAACGCCGCGTCGTCCTGCCCGGGGACGAAGGTGCGGATCTCGACGCCGTCCGGGAGTTCCGGGACGAAGGGCCCGGCCAGGTCGCGGCGCAGTTGCAGCATGCTGCGCACCGGTCGCGCACCGAGCGACTCGGCCAGCGCCGCCGCGGCCGGCAGCGTGCCGTGTGCCCAGATCCCGCCGCCCGGGAGCACCCGCTCGGCCAGCGCCCGGCCGTGGCCTCGGCGCCGGTGTGGCGGGTCGACGACCAGTTCGGCGGGGTCGTCACCGGACCGCCAGGCCAGGCCGACCAGGTCACCGTCCATCGCCGCCGGCAGCACGGCGGCGTCGGGGCCGGGCAGATCGCCCGCTCCGGGCCCGCGCCGGTCGCTGTCCCGGACCCGCGCGAACAGCGCGCGCACCGGATCCGCCTGTTCGTCGGTCAGGCCGGTCTGCCACGGCCCGATCGTCACCGCCGTCACGAGGCCCCCGCGACGGACGCGCCCGTCACCGGCGAACCCGCCGTCGGCATTCCCGCCCCGGTGGCCCCCGTCGCCGCCGGCGCCGGGCGCTCCTCGCGCGCCGCGCGGGCCGGCGGGACCAGCTTGTAGCCGACGTTGCGCACGGTGCCGATCAGCGCTTCGTGCTCCGGCCCGAGTTTGGCCCGCAGCCGCCGCACGTGCACGTCGACGGTGCGGGTGCCGCCGAAGAAGTCGTACCCCCACACCTCCGTCACCAGCTGTTCCCGGGTGAACACCCGGCCGGGGTGCTGGGCCAGGAACTTCAGCAGTTCGAACTCCTTGTAGGTCAGCTCCAGCGGACGGCCGCGCAGCCGGGCGGCGTAGGTGTCCTCCTCGACGGTGAGCTCGCCGATGGTCACCACCCCGGAGTTCCCGGCGGCACCGACCCGCCCGGCCAAGATGCGCAACCGGGCATGTACCTCGGCCGGACCGGCACTCGCGAGCACCACGTCGGCGATCCCCCAATCGGGGCCGATGACGGCGAGCCCGCCCTCGGTGAGCACGGCCAGCACCGGAATGCCCAGGCTGTCGCCCCCGAGCAGGCGGCACAGGGTGCGCGCCGCCGCCAGGTCGGATCGGGCGTCGACCAGCACCAGGTCGTACCGGTCGGCGGTGATCAGCGACGCAGCCTCGGGAGCGGCCGGGGTGACGGCGACGGGCAGCAACTCCAGCGCGGGCAGCACCACCACCGGGTGCGGATCGGCGGTCAGCAGGAGCAGGTCCATGCGACCCCCTTCCGGCCACCGGCGCGAGCTGGGGCGATTCTATCCGGCGGCACCGACGATCGGCTCGGACCATCCCGCCCCCGGCGCCGGCCGGCAGGTGCCACCGTGCGGTCCGGATACGTCACGATAGGGCGGTGACGATGCCGCCGGGATGGACGCCGGTCCGGACCGTCGCCGCCGACGGCGTCCGGCTGGCGGGGGTGCGGTGCCCGGGCGCGGGTGCCGGCGCCTTCGTCGTGGCGCACGGGTTCACCCACGACACCTCGGCACCGGCGGCCCGCCGGGTGATCGCCGGCCTGGCCCGGCACGGCACGGTGGTCGCCCTGGACTTTCGGGGCCACGGCCGATCCGGCGGGCGCACCTCCGTCGGCCGGGACGAAACGCTGGATCTGGACGCGGCGGTCCGTCTCGCCCGCGGGTCGTCGCCCCGACCGGTGACGGTGGTGGGATTCTCGATGGGGGCCGCGGTCGCGCTACGGCACGCCGCGATCGGGGACGAACCCGGCGACGCGGTGGCGTCGGTATCCGCCCCGTCGCGCTGGTACATCCGGCACACCGCGCCGATGCGCCGAGTGCACTGGCTCCTGGAACATCCGGCCGGTCCGCTGGTGGGGCGGGCGCTGGGCGTCCGACTGGGCAGGCCGTGGCCGACGGTGCCGCAGACCCCGCTGGAGCTGATGGCCGCGATCCCACCCCGGCCGCTGCTACTGGTGCACGGGGACGCCGACCGATACTTCGGCCCGGACGAGGCGATCGCCCTGCACCGAGCAGCGGGCGGCGCCGGATCGCTGTGGATCGAACCCGGGATGGGGCATGCCGAGACGGCCACGTCACCGTCGCTGATCGAACGCATCGCGACCTGGGCGCGGGCCGCGACCGGCGGCACCTGACCGGGGCCGAGCTCGTCAGCGGACCGCGACGGACTCGCATCGCCGGCAATTGGCGCGCCGTGCCGCTCGAGCCCCGCCGAGCCCGCTGACCTGCGCGCTATGCCCTTGCCCGGTCTGGCCGGGCAAGGGCATAGCGCCGGGCGAACCATCCGCCGAGCGCCACCGAATCGCCCGAACCGGGCAGATATCGTGCATTCCGGTCAGCAGGCGCCGAGGGGATCGACCGCCCTCGGCGATCCGCAGCCGCCGGGCACAATGACCAGATGCGCAAGCTGATCGCGACCCTCGTGGTGCTCGCCCTGATCCTGATCGGGGCGGACTTCGCCGGGCGGCTGATCGCCGAGCAGAAGGCCGGTGACGCCCTGAGCAGCGAGTTGAGCGCCTCCACCAGCCACGACCCCGCCACCGACACCAGCGTCGACATCGGGGGATTCTCGTTCCTGCTGCAGGCGGTCCAGGGCGACTACTCGCACATCGCCATCGACGCGACGAAGGTGACACTGGGACCGATCGACGGTGCACGCCTGCACGCCGATCTGTATGACGTGCACTTTCCGCTGTCGGACGCGTTCTCCGGTTCGCTGGATCACCTGGCTGCGGACCGGGCGACGGTGCGCGCCACGATTCCGAGCGCCGCGCTGGCCAGCGCGCTGCAGCGACCGGGGATGACCCTCTCCTCCGGCGGCGATGGCCTGATCCGGATGCACACCACCGTCGCGGCGGCCGGACGCACCTTCCCGGTGACGGTGGACGTCGCCGTCTCCGTCACCGACAATGCGCTGCACCTGGCGGCACGCCCGGTGTCCGCCGCCGACGTCACCATCCCGGCGCAGATCGCGGGACCACTGCGGCAGCAACTGACCCGCACCATTCCACTGTCCGCGTTGCCCTTCCCGCTGGATTCTGCGACGGTCACCGCGGGCGACGGGGATCTGACCGTCGCGGCCAGGGCCAGCGACGTCCAGATCGGAAAACTGGTCGCCGCGGGGTAACCCGGCAAACCGGCCGGCCCCGCTAGGGTGAGCGGCGTGGAAGCACTCTTCGTCGTCGTGCTGATCCTCGCCGCGCTGTTGCTCGCCGGGTTCGCCGGCTATGGCGCCTACCGCCTGGCCAAGGGCAGCCGGTGACGGCCGGCCAGGAACCGCCGGTGACGGCGTCCGGTGACGAGGCCGTCGCGGCGGCGGCCGCACGGGCGGAGGGCACCCGGGAACGCAACCTCGACTCGGTGGCGCCGCTGCCGATCCCGGCCGACACCGCCAACGTGCGCCAGGGCCCCGAGCTCAACCCGGCCTGCCTGTCGCTACTGCCCTTGGTTGGCGTGTGGCGGGGCACCGGCATGTTCGGCAACGACCCAAAAGAGGGCGCGCCCCAATTCGGGCAGCAGATCACCGTCTCGCACGACGGCCGGCCGTTCCTGCGCTACGAATCGCTGGCGTGGCTGCTGTCCCCCGACGGCGAGGTCACCGGCCCCGGATCGCGGGAGTCGGGCTGGTTTCGACCGCAGCCCGACGGGTCGGTGGAATTGCTGGTGGCGCACGCCGAGGGCCGGATCGAGGTGTTCTACGGCCAGGCCAGGTCGGTGGCGAGCTGGGCGCTCTCCACCGATGGGGTTTGGCGCACGCCGTCCGGTCCGCCGGTGATCGGCGCGACCCGGCTGTACGGCATCACCATCGACGGCCGGCTGGCCTACGTCGAGGAGCGCGCCCACGAGGACATCGCGCTGGCCCCGCACGCGTCGGCCGCCCTGCAGCGACTGGCCGGCTGAGTAGCGTCGCCATCCGCTGTCTGGACGGCGCGATGGCCGATAATGATCGGCACCGTCCGTCGAGCCTGGGAGCGTGGCCGTGTCCGATAACACCGATACCGTTGAGCGGTATCTGGAGGGGTTCCGGACCGGGGACCACACCCAGATTCTGGACTGTCTGACCGACGACATCCGCTGGACCGTCTTCGGCGCCTTCCAGCTGGCCGGTAAACCGGCCTACGACGCGGCGATCGACGGCGAGGGCTTCACCGGCCCGCCTCACCTGGAGGTGGTGCGGATGGTGGAGCAGGGAGACGTGGTGATGGCCGAGCTGACCGGGTCGGCGTCCCGGGAGGACGGGACGCAGCTGCGGATGTCGATGGCGGAGGTGTTCGTGATGCGCGGCGGGAAGATCGCCGAGCGCCGCGCCTGGGTGATCCCGCTGTCCGAGAACGACTTTCGCTAGTCGCTCACAGCGGACGTTCGGCATGCCGCGTCGGCGCACGACCGTGCCGCCTGGTGCTCACGGGCTCGCCGCAGGTGAGCGAGCCGTCCGCACGTGAGCGGGCCGTCCGCACGTGAGCGGGCCGTCCGGCTGCGAGCAGCGCACGAGCGGCGGGCAGGCTACCGATGATCAGGAGCACCACCGACGCGGCTGCAACGCCGAGCCCCGCGGCCTGCAGGCTGCCGGGCAGCACGAACGCGACGATCATCATTGGGCTGCTGGCGATCATTGCGACGGCCGCCCATCCGGGGATCACAGCGGCTCGGTGCAGCGCAATACCCAGCAGCACGTAGGCGACCAGGTGACCCAGGATGTAGATCATGAGGTAGCTGCTCATTACGCCGTCGAAGGCGAATAGGTCCCACAGTCCTGTGACGGAGCCGCCATCGGGCACGTGGGTCATGTCGACGGCGAGATCGTCCAGCGCCGTCAGCGCGGAGAATGGCAACCAGCCGAGCACCCCGAGCACTCCCCCGAGCACGGCCAGCCAGGGCGTTCGCTGCCGCGCCAGGTACGCCAGCGCCACCACTCCGACCGGCAGCAGGAACGATGCGATCACGAACGCGATCAGGTGTGTCGTGTTGGTGGCTGGGTTTGCCGTCGCATTGGCGGCGATCGTGGCCTGGCCAGCTGCGTGCGCGGCGGGCTCGAAGACGCCGCCGATCAGATAGCACAGCGGTCCCGCCACGACCGCCACCGCGGCGAGCCAGCGCACCGCGCGCTCAGGGCCCGCAGCGCCGCGACCAGATGATGGCGAGCCAGGCGTCGACGCCGATACGGTCATGACAGATGCCCTTCTGCTCCCTGCTCTTGCGACACGATCCCACCGCGGTTTCGGGTCAGCCCGACCTGGCGCGCCAACTGTCCCAGATAGTCGGTCGGTCCGGCCCGATCGTGCGCACCGGACCGGTGCAGGCCGAGCCGCCCACGCCGATCCACCCGCACGACGGTGCTGGCCGACGGCGAACGTGGTGCAGCAACCATCGTTTCGTCGTCCAGGACTGCAGCGTCGGGACCGAAGTAGCATCGCGCCTGCGCCACGGTCGTCGCCGGCGGCTGGCCCGTGAGGTTGGCGCTGCTGCCGTACAACCGGGGGAAAAGCTGCCACAGAGCGGCCGCGGGCGCCCACCATCCGTTGAAGACGCAGACTTGGCCGGCACGGACAGCGGGCGAGACCCAGTCCGGGTAGCGGCGGTCGTCGCGCAGCGGCAGCAGGCAGGTCAGATGCAGACGGAGCAAGGCACCGACACCGTCCAGCACAACTGACGGCAGGTCGAGACACCGCGTCAGGCCACGCCATTCGGCCGAGTTGTGCAGGGACACGGCGACGTTCTGGTCGAGGGCACGGTGCTTGACGGCGTTGACCGTGCGGGCCGCCGTCGCGATGAGGCCGTAGCTCATGGGTGGCGGATTGGGGATGACGAGGGCCTCCCCGGCCGCCAGGGCCGCGCAGGCCCGAGACAGTCCGGTAGCCCCGGGACCCCGCTGGAGTTCGCTGTGTGACACCTCTGGAATCTAGGAGCAGTCCTCCGGCAGATGGAAAGACCTATCCGCCATGACATGAGAGGCCGCACCTCTGGGGTACGGTCGGCAGGATGGAGCCAGAAGCCCGGCTGCTGCATTACTTCCTCGCGGTGGCCGAGGAGTTGAACTTCACCAGGGCGGCGGCGCGGCTGCATATCGCCCAGCCCTCGCTCAGCGCCCAGATCCGCCAGCTCGAGTCTCAGCTCGGGGTATCCCTGCTGCGCCGCAGCACCCATGAGGTCTCGCTGACCGATGCCGGCCAGGCGCTCATCGAGCAAGGCCCGGAGGCCCTGGCCGGATTGCAACGGGCATGGGACGCGGCCCGACATGCCGGCCGCGGCGACGTCGGAACCCTGCGCCTGGCCTACCCGCTCAGCGCCGGCCACGACACCGCGCCCCGGCTCGTTCAGGCACTGCACGAGGCCTGTCCGAGCATCACCGTCACCACCGACGTCCTACCGAGCCCGCAGGTGCTGCTCGCGGTTCGGGACCATCGAGCAGATGCCGGTATCGCTCGCGCGCCCGCACCCATGGCAGGCGTGCGACTGCAGCGGCTGCGCCAGGATCCGATGGGCGTCCTGGTCGCCGACGATCACCCGCTGGCGCGCCGGCGCGCCGTCGATCTGACGCACGCCGCGCACTACCCGGTCGTCGTGCATCCGCGCGCGGCGAACCCCTCCCACTACGACTTCGTCGTCGGGCTGTTCACCGCCGTCGGGCTGCATCCCAACTTCGTACAACGCGACATCGTCTTCGATCTCAGCCAGCGGGTCGTCAGCCCCGGCGATACCGTCACGCCGGTGGGTCGGTCCGCAGCGCTGGCACTTCCCAGCAGCGTGCGTTGGATCCCGCTGGCCGAGAAGTCCGCGGTGCCCGTCATGCTCGTGCTCCCCTCCGACGGATGCCGCCCGACCGCCGCGCAGCTGGGGCACATCGCTCGCAACTACGCCGCCGGCCACGGCTGGCTTCCGGAAACGGCGGCACGCCGCGCGAACGAGCCAGGATCACCCTCGCCCGCGGGCCCGTGAGACCTCACCCCTGCAGCGCCGCCGACACCACCTCGCGGGCCTCGCTCTGCACCTGCGCCAGGTGCTCCGGCCCGCGGAACGACTCGGCGTAGATCTTGTACACGTCCTCGGTGCCGGACGGCCGGGCAGCGAACCAGGCGTTCTCCGTGACAACCTTCAGCCCGCCGATCGGAGCGTCGTTGCCGGGCGCCGTCACCAACCTCGCGGTGATCTTCTCCCCCGCCAGCGAATCTGCCGTCACGTCCTGCGGCGACAGCTTCGCCAGCCGGGCCTTCTGGTCCCGGGTGGCCGGTGCGTCGACCCGCGCGTACGCCGGATCCCCGTACCGCGCCACCAGTTCCGCGTACCGCTCGCTCGGCGAGAGCCCCGTCACCGCCCGGATCTCGCTGGCCAGCAGGTCCAGGATGATGCCGTCCTTATCGGTGGACCACACCCGCCCGCGACGCCGCAGGAAGGACCCGCCGGCCGACTCCTCGCCACCGAAACCCACGGTGCCATCCAGCAATCCGGGCACGAACCACTTGAACCCCACCGGCACCTCGACCAGCCGTCGCCCCAGCCCGGCGACCACCCGGTCGATCATCGAGGAGGAGACGAGCGTCTTGCCCACGGCGACATTCTCGCCCCAGCCGGGCCGGTGGGTGAACAGGTAGTCGATCGCCACCGCGAGGTAGTGGTTGGGGTTCATCAGGCCCGCGTCGGGCGTGACGATGCCGTGCCGGTCGGCATCCGCGTCGTTGCCGGTGGCCAGGTCGAACTGGTCCCGCCGGGACACCAGGGAGGCCATCGCATACGGCGAGGAGCAGTCCATCCGGATCTTGCCGTCCCAGTCCAGCGTCATGAAGGCCCAGCGCGGGTCCACGGTGGTGTTCACGACGGTCAGGTCGAGGCCGAGCCGCTCGGCGATCTCCCCCCAGTATGCGACGCTCGCCCCGCCGAGCGGGTCCGCGCCGATGTGCAGGCCACTGGACTCGATGGCTGCGACATCAATGACGGTCTCCAGGTCGCCGACGTAGGAGCCGAGAAAGTCGTAGTAGCCGGTGGTATCGGCGTGTTTCGCCTGCTGGTGCGGCACCCGGCGTACCCCGTCCAGCCCGGACTCGAGCAGCGCATTGGCGCGGGCCGCTATCCACCCGGTGGCGTCGGTATCGGCGGGGCCGCCGGTGGGCGGGTTGTACTTGAAACCCCCATCGCGGGGCGGGTTGTGGCTGGGGGTGACGACAATGCCGTCCGCCAGTCGGTCGGTGCGGTCCCGGTTGGCCTTCAAAATCGCGTGCGAGACAGCGGGTGTCGGGGTGTAGCCGTCGTCGGCATCCAGCAGGACGGTGACGTTGTTGGCGGCCAGCACCTCCAGCGCGGTGGCGGTGGCCGGGGCGGACAGTGCGTGCGTGTCGGCCCCCAGGAACAGCGGCCCGTTGGTGCCCTGCCGGTGCCGGTACTCGCAGATGGCCTGGGTGATGGCCAGGATGTGGTCCCGGTTGAAGGCTCCGTCCAGGCTGGAGCCGCGGTGCCCGGAGGTGCCGAACACCACCCGCTGCGCCGGGTCGGAGGGGTCGGGATGGATCTCGTCGTAGGCGGCGAGCACCGCATCGACGTCGATCAGGTCACTGGGTTGGGCGGGCTGGCCGGCGCGCGGATCCATGGCGTTCATTCAACCCGACCCGGCGGGGTTCGGCAGCACGCCGACGCAAGGCGCACTGACCGGCGACGCATCCCCGATCGTCGCTGAAACAATCCCCGACCGACCCGCCCCGAGGCGCGCCGGCCGGACCGTTCCAGGCGTTCCCGCGGGAACGCCACTTCGGACAAACATCCCAGACGCCAGGACCCTTGACCCTGACGCAGCGACAAGGTTCATGCTGGGGGGATGCGGATCTCGGACCTCGCGCGGATGGCAGGAGTGAGCACTCGGACAGTGCGGCACTACCACGCCATGGGCGTGCTGCCGGAGCCGATGCGACTGTCCAACGGCTACCGGGACTACGGCGCGGCCGACCTGCTGATGCTGCTGCGGGTGGTGCGGCTGACCGGGTTGGGCCTGACGCTGGCTGAGGCCCGTTCGGCGCTGGCCGGCGAACAGGACGTGCGGGCACTGCTGGCCGATGTCGTCGCCGATATCGAGGAGCAGCAGGCCGCGCTGGATCAGCGACGCCGTGCGCTGGTCGAGCTGATCGCGTCGGACACTGCGTCGCCCAGCACCCCGGAGGTGGCAGCGCTATTGTCCGAGCTGGCCGAGGTTGCACCCGATGTCGCGCACAGCCGCGCCGAGCGCGACCTGCTGGAGCTGATGCAGGCCGCCACTCCGGCCGCGGAGTTCGACGCGGTCGCGCACGCCTACCGGGCCGCGATCCGCAACGATGCCGCGCTGGCCGAGGGCCGGCAGATCGACCGGCGGCTGGCTGAGCTAGCCGGCGCGCATCCGGACGATCCGCGGGTCGAGGAGCTGGCCGCGGCGATGGTGGCGGCCGGGAGACAACACTTCGGCAACCTCGCTGCGGCCGGATCGGACGCCGCCTGGCAGCTGGTGCTGGACACCATGGCTCCGGCGCAACGGCGCTGCATGGAGTTGGCGGCCCGGGCGTGGGCGGAGCCGCCCGGCAGGTCCGGCGCACGCGGCGGGTCCGAGGATCTCGGCGACCCTGGCAGTTCCGAAGCGCCCGGCGAGGGCGGCGGGTCCGGCGAGCCGGTGGGGAGTGAACGACGGTGACGGGGTGGGCGCGCCGGACCGCCCGTCGGCTGGTCGACGCGATCCGCTGGGCGCGAGGGCGCAGCGATGTCCGGCCCGGCAGCACGGCGTTCCGGTACGGGCACTCGGCCACCACGTTCCTATGGGTGATCACTGCGATGACGGCGGTCGAGACCGCCATCGTGGAATTCGCGGTGCCCTGGATGTGGCTGCGGGTGGTGTTGGCCGTGACCTGCATCGGCAGCCTGCCACTGATGGCCGGCATGGTGGCCGACTACCGGGTGCGGCCGCATCTGCTGGGCGAGCGCACCCTATTGCTTCGCTGCGGGTCGGCAATCGAGGTCGAGGTGCCACTGTCGGCGATCGCGTCCGTGGCCCGGACGATGGGCACCGCCCCGCGACACCCGGGCATTGTCGGATCCGCGCTGGAGCTCGGCGTCGGCACCACGGACATCGTCATCGCGCTGCGGTCGGCACAAACCGACGGCGACGAGACAGGCGCGCGGAGCTTCGACCACATCCGTTGCTCCGCAGACGATCCCGCCGCGTTCGCGGCAAGGGTGCGCTCCGCGATCTCCAGCCCGGCGCGCGCCTGACCAACCGATGGACGATCTTCAGCCGGGCGTGCCAGGGCGCGGCCGCCCCACCAGGTCGTCGCCGTCCACCCGGGTGAGGGCGAGATCGGTGACCGGCGCGTCGGAGATGACGGTGACGGTAGCGCCGTCCAGTTGCGTCACGGCGAACAACGCCGGCCCGACGATGTCCCCGGACAGTTCCTCGCTCCGCAGGTCCAGCACCAGCGCCTCGCGGTGTTCCCCGTCGACAAGCATCGGGCGTGCCAACCACGGCGCCGCTCGTTCGGCTAGAGCGGACGCCAGTCGATCCAGGACCGCCCCACCATGGCCCAGGTGTGCCGGATGCAGGCCGGACAGCATCGGATCGCCCACTCCCGACCACACCGAGATCGGCCCGCCGTCCTGGCGCTCGCTGACCATCTCGACCTCGCCGATCGGGTTCGGCTCCGCGCCGGTATTCCCCCGGACCAGGTTCCAGCTGCCCTGCCGGACGGCCCCCAGCGCCGGGCCGGTCGCCGCGAACACCGGGAAGTCCGGGCGCTTCGGCACCGGGTAGAACAGCACGTCGAACCGGCCCGGGCCGGGCAGGCACCACGAGCCTTGTCGGTCCGAGGACCGGTCGAGCGCGGCCCAGGCATCCCCGAAGGTGGTCCGGGCGATCGTCGCCTGGTCGCCGGTACCGGTGACGGTGACAAGACCGAAGGTCTCCGCCGTGCGGACCTCGGCCCGCCACTCGTCCTCCGGCACCGGATTGCTCGGATCATCGATCCGGGCCCTCAGACCGGCGAGCGGTTGGCTACCCGCCGCCTCGAGCACCATGCGGACGAACGACCTGCGCCGCGCTCCGTCACCGTCCTGTTCGCTGGGCATGCCGCAACCATAGGGGACCGGCTGGTAGGGGCGTCAGGATCGTTGTCGGATCTCCCGGTTCACTTCTCACGCTTCGGCTCAGGCTCACCAAGTCTTCATCAGCCGGGGTTCGGGCCGACCTCCACACGCAGAGCATCCCCCTCGACCTCGGCAGATGCGCTGCCGTCGGCGGACACCGTGACCCGCAGGCCCAGCCCGGCGACCCGCAGGCCGGACGCGGTCACCGCCCCGATCCGCGCCGAGGGTGTCACGCGCACGACGCCGTGCGGCACGTCCGCCTGTACCCCCAGGAACGCCTGCAAGATCACCACCGCGGCGGCGGCCGACCATGCCTGCGGGCGGCACGCCGCCGGATACGGGACCGGCACAGGGACATCGGCGCGGTCGAATCCGCCAAACAGCTCGGGAACTCGCCCGTCGAACGCGGCCCCGGCGGCGAGCAGCCCCTCGGCGAGCACCGCGGCCTGCCCGGGAAAGCCCGCCCGGATCAGCCCGTGGACCGCGATGGCGGTGTCGTGCGGCCAGACCGACCCGCAGTGGTAGCTCAGCGGCGAGTATCCGCCGGCAGCGGAACTCATGGTGCGCAACCCGAACCCGGTGGACATCGACGCGTGCACCAGGCGGTCGGCGATCGCCGATGCCTCGGCCCGGTTCAGCATCCCACTGGACAGCAGGTGGCCCATGTTGGAGGCGGGCGCATCGACCCGGGTCTTAGTGCCGTCCAACGCCATCGCCGGGTAGGGACCCAGGTCGTCGGCCAGCCAGAACCGGTCTCGGAAGGCCCCGGCCAGCCGACCGGCGTAGTCTCGCCAGCGGTCGGCACCCGGCCGGCCGAACGCGTCGAGCAACTCGGCGCCGGCCAGGGCGGCCTCGTGCGCGTAGCCCTGTACCTCGGCCAGCGCGACCGGACCGGCGGCGATCCGGCCGTCCGCGAACCGCACGGAATCGCCGGAATCCTTCCAACCCTGGTTGGCCAACCCACGGCCGGATCCGTCCACATACTCCAGGAACCCGTCACCATCGGCGTCGCCGTAGTCCACCATCCAGGCCAGTGCGCGCTCCGCGACCGGCAGCAGCGGCGCCACCACGGACTCCGCCAACCCCCACCGCCAGGCATCGGCCAGCAGGCACACCCACAGTGGTGTCGCGTCGACGGTGCCGTAGTAGGCGGGCGGTAAAGAGGTTGCCCCGAATGAGAATTCGCCGCGGCGCAGTTCGTGCAGGATCTTGCCGGGCTCCTCAGCGGTGCGCGGGTCCAGCGCGGTGCCCTGCCGGGCCGCCAGGGTTGCCAGGGTGCCCCGGGCGATATCGGTGCCCAGCGGCAGCAGCATGCGCGCGGCCCACATCGAATCCCGCCCGAACAGGGTGAGATACCAGGGCGAGCCGGCGGCCAGGAACTCGTCCTCCCGCCGGTCGGCAGTGCACATGCGCAGCGCGGCAAGGTCTTCCACGGCGCGCGTCACCAGCGGCGCGAGCCGGCGGTCGTCGGCGGTGACCGGCGGCGGCACGAACGGCGCCGGCCCGTCGGCGGGCACCACCACCGCATCCGGGTCCTGCACCCGCACCGACCAGCGGACACGGACGCGGCCACGGGCGGGGATCGTCACCTGCCAGCGGAACGTCCCACCGCCGGCGGTGACGATGGCGTCGGACCCGGCCCCGGCGAGCTGCGCGGCCAGGCGCGCGCCGCGCACGACGAATCCGTCACCGCCCGGATCGAATGCGGCGGGCACCCCGTTCGAGCCGATCTTGACGGTCTCGATCTCCGCCAGGTCGCCGCCCATGGCAACCTCGACCGTGGCGGGGATCGCGCCGGTGGACGCGTTGACCAGGGTGACGGTTTCCTCACAGCCGGCCGGCTGTGCCACCCTGGCGCGCCGCACCCAGACGGTCGGATCCGGAATGTCGTCGCCCAGATTGCGCAGCACCGCCAGGAACTCGGCGCCGCCCGGCCCCGTCGGCGTGCAGGCCACCGGCTCCGGCTCGACGCCATCGACGGTCAGCTCGGCCCGAGAGAGCACCCGCACGTCCGCCACGTACACCCCGTGCGCACCGCATCCACGCAGCTGGCCGTCCCGCGCCGACAGCACGGTCGTGGGGCTGGCCAGACAGGTCACCAAATGGTGCAACGCCGGCTGACGAGGGCCTTCTGACATGGATCCCATCCTCTCCGGTCGCTCTCCCTCGCCCTCACTGGTCACCCGATCGTCGGTCATCCGGTCCGCGACCGTCTCGTCGCGTGGCTCCGACGAGCCGGGTCTCCCGGAGCGGGCCGGGCGGGACTCCGCGTGCTTCGAGCGATCGGTGACGAAACGAGTCTTGACATCTCGGTGTGACGGGCATAACACTACGACCATCCTTGGATCGTTCCAAGAGCCGCCTGCGGTTGATTTGGATCGATCCAAGGCAGGAATGCCCGGCGCGATCGATCGACCCGCCGGGGATACCAGCGATCACGGGAGGGCGGCCGGATGGCCCCGACGGCGGCAACCGACCCGGCACCGCGCGGCGACACACCCGCCCCCGGTCGCGCCACGCTGGGGTCGGTGGCGGCACGCGCCGGCGTCTCCCCCCAGACGGTGTCCAACGTGCTCAACGCGCCGCACCTGGTCCGAGCGGACACGGCCGAACGCGTGCGCGCGGCGGTCCGTGACCTCGGCTACCGCCCCCACCGGGCCGCCCGGCAATTGCGCACCCATCGCTCCCACGTGCTGGGCCTGCGGGTGGAGGCCACTCCCGGCGACGGCATCTTCGACCGCTTCCTGCATGCCCTGACCGACGCCGCGGCCGAGCGGGACTACCGGGTGATGCTCTACACCGCGCGCGGCGACGACGCCGAGATCGCCGCCTATGCCGAACTGTACGACCGGTGGGACCTGGACGGCTTCGTGCTCACCTCCACCCACCCCGGCGACCGACGCACCTCGCACCTGGCCGAGCGGGGCATTCCGTGCGTCACGTTCGGGCGGCCGTGGGACTCCTCCGGTCACCACCCGTGGGTCGATGTGGACGGCGCCGCGGGAACGCGCGAGGCCACCGAGCACCTGCTGGCGGCCGGCCACCGCCGGATCGGATTCCTCGGCTGGCCGCAGGGACCGGGCGTCGGCGACGACCGGCACGCCGGGTGGACCGCGGCCATGCGCGACGCCGGGCTGGCTGCGGATGCGGTGGCCCGCAGCCAGAACGACCTCACCGAGGGCCGGGCCGCCGCCGCGTCCCTGCTGGCCGATCCCGCGATTACCGCGCTGGTCTGCGTCTCCGATGTGCTCGCACTATCGGCGCTCACTGAGATCACCACGGCCGGCCGTCGGGCGGGCACCGACGTCGCCGTGGTCGGATTCGACGACACCGACGTCGCACAGATGGTCGGCCTCAGCTCGGTGCACCAGCCGCTGGACCAGGTGGCCTCGGCGTGTATCCGGCTGATCACCGACCTACTGGACTCCCCCACCACCCCCGATCCCCCCCGGCGAGTACTGCTGCCGCCCCGCCTGGTCGTCCGAACGTCGTCCGGATCGGGGTGATCCATCGGCGTCCGCAGCACTATCCCGTCGGCAGCAAGAGCCATCAGATCCGTCCACGGCACCACCGATTGACCAAGGAGCAGCGGAATGACAGCACAGCGAACCATCCGCGTCGCACTGGCCGCCCTGACCGGAGCAGCACTACTGGTCACAGCCGGCTGCGGCAGCAGCGGTGGCGGCCCCGGCGCATCCGGATCCGCGGAGTCGACCGAATCATCATCACCAGCATCCGGCGGGCAGACCAGCACCCCGCAAACCCCTGCCAGCGGCGCATCGTCACCGATGGAGTCGCCGAGCGGCACGGCCTCCGGGTCCGCCGGCGCCTCGCAGAGCGCACCGGACTCCGGGTCCGCCGGCAGCTCGTGGACCGTTCCGGCGAACATGCCCAGGGCGAACCTGACGATCCTGTTCGGGTCCTCCGGCGACGCGGAGACCAAGGCACTCAAGGCCGCTACCGCCGACTGGGCCAAGCAGACCGGATCGACGGTCACAGTCACCCCCGCGTCCCAGATGGATCAGCAGCTGGCGCAGGGCTTCTCGTCCAACACCCCGCCCGACCTGTTCTACCTGGACCCCGGGAAGCTGGGCACCTACGCCAAGGCGGGGAACCTGTGGTCCTACGGCGACCAGCTGCCCAACAAGAGCGACTTCTACCCGGCACTGGTGCAGACCTTCACCTACGACGGAAAACTGGTGTGCGCGCCGAAGGACCAGTCGACGCTGGCACTATGGATCAACACCGAGGACTGGTCCAAGGCGGGGCTGACCGACGCGGACATCCCCACCAGCTGGGACCAGTTGGAATCGGTAGCCAAGAAGCTCACGGCGGACGGCCGAGTTGGGTTGTCGATGTCTCCGGGCCGCGACCGGGTGGATGCGTTCCTGGTGCAGAACGGCGGATATCTGGTCAATGACGACGGCACCAAGGCCACCGCGAATTCCGAGCAGAACGTACAGGCCCTGACGTACGTGCAGAAGCTCATGACCGACGGCAGCATGAAGTGGTCGTCAGATCTGGGCACCGGCTGGGGCGGTGAGGCGTTCGGCAAGAACAAGGCCGCGATGACCATCGAGGGCCCCTGGATGTACGGCGCGCTGTCCAGTGACTTCCCGAACATCAAGTACAAGATCGTCCCGCTGCCCGCGGGGCCGACCGGCACCCAGGGAACCCTGGTGTTCACCAATTGCTGGGGTATTGCGGCCGCCAGCAAGAACCACGACCAGGCGCTGAACCTGGTGGAGTACCTGACGCAGCCGTCGGTGGAGATGCAGTTCGCCAAGGCGTTCGGCGTCATTCCCTCGGTGCAGTCCGCGCAGGCCGACTACCTCAAGGAGTTCCCCAACAACAAGCCGTTCGTGGACGGCATCGCCTACGCCAAGGGTGTGGTCACCGCGGCCGGGGTGGGTGAGGTGCTCTCGGACTTCGACTCGCAACTGGCCACGCTGGCCACGGGCGATCCGAAGTCGATCCTGGACTCGGTGCAGACCAACCTGCAGGCGGCGCTGTCCGGTAGCTGATGCCGTTCCTCCGAGACCGGAGCGAATCATGACGACATCACCGAGCACACCCGGCGTCTCACCGGCCGCACGGCGGCCGGTGAGGCACCGGGGCGGTATCCGCGGGCGGGAGGGCACCGCGGGTTGGGTGTTCATGACACCCGTCATCGTGATCCTCGGGCTGTTCCTGCTGCTACCGATCATCGCCGCCGTCTGGGTGTCGATCTCGGACTGGAGCGGTCACGGCTCCCCGCTGGACGCCGGCTTCGTCGGCGCCGAAAACTACCAGACGCTGCTCGCCAAACCCGGCCTGTCACAGCAGAATCTAGCCACCTCGCTGCGAAACAACTTCTACTACGTCATCCTGGTGGTGCCGATCCAGACGGTGCTGGCGCTGTTCCTGGCGTCGGTCCTCAACGGCCGGCGACTGAAGGGCAAGGGCTTTTTCCGCACCGCCTTCTACTTCCCCTCCGTCACCAGCACCATCGCGATCATGACGGTGTTCCTGTTCCTGTTCACCACCACCGGCGTGGTCAACCAGATGCTGAGCTGGCTGGGTCTTCACGGCCCCAACTGGTTCCAGGACCCGCGCGGGGTGCTGCGGCTGATCCTTTCCGGCCTGCACCTGGTCGACACCAGCAACCCGCCAGGATGGCTGGTGAACAACCACTTCCTCGGGATGAGCTGGTACGACTGGCTCGCCGGGCCGAGCGTCGCCATGTGCGCGCTGATCGTGCTCGCGGTGTGGACCACCGGTGGGACCTTCATGCTGATGTTCCTGGCGGCCCTGCAGGACATCCCCGATGAGGTGGTCGAGGCCGCCCGGGTGGACGGCGCCACCCGCTGGCAATCATTCCGCAGCGTCACGCTGCCGGCACTGCGGCCCACCCTGTTCCTGGTGGTCACCCTGGGTCTGATCGGTACCTGGCAAATATTCGACCAGATCTACATTCTCGGTGGCGGCAATCCCGCCAAGACCACCCTCACACCCGCGTACCTGTCCTATCAGGCTTCCTTCGGTGACGGGAAATGGGGCCAGGGTGCGGCCATCTCGTTCATCCTGTTCGCGATCATCATCGTGATGACGATCATCCAGCGACTGGTGATGCGAGAGCGCAAGCACCTGCCCCGGCGGCGCCGGTTCCGGCCCGCGCCACCGATCGCCCGCGCCGAGCAGGGGGCCACGGCGCCGGCAGGGGGCACACGATGAGCACCATCGCCGCCAGCCCCACTCGCGCCCCGCTGGCGCCACTATCCACCGGGAGAGTGCGGCACCGTGGCTGGCACCTGCTGCGCACGGTGATCTCCTACCTGGTGTTGATCGCGTTTGCGATCCTGTACATCTACCCGTTTCTGATCGAGATCGCGACGTCATTCAAGACCGACGCCGACGCCACCGCGAATCCACTCGGCCTGATTCCCGAAACATGGACCACCAAGGCATTCCAGCAACTCGCGTCCGTCGATTTCCCGCGCTGGTTCGTCAACTCGATCGTCGTGTCGGTCATCGTTACCCTGGGCCGGCTATTCTTCGACTCGTTGGCCGGCTACGCGCTGGCCCGGCTGCATTTCCTGGGTCGACGCGCGCTGGGCGGTGCGATCATCGCGGTGATGGCGGTGCCCGGCGTCGTGCTGCTGATCCCGAAGTACCTGGTGCTGGTGCAGCTGCACATGTTCAATTCCTACCTCGGCATGATCATCCCGCTGATGGCCGACGCCGCCGGGGTGTTCATCATGCGGCAGTTCTTCATTGCCATCCCGGTGGAGGTGGAGGAGGCCGCTCGGATCGACGGGGCCGGCACGTTCCGCACCTTCTGGTCGGTGGTGCTGCCGATGGCCCGGCCGGCGCTGATCACACTGACGATCCTGTCGTTCCAGGGGTCGTGGAACGAATTCACCCACTTTCTGATCTCGCGCAACAGTCCCAGCCTGAATACGCTGACCACCGGCGTGGCACAACTGGTCTCCGGGCAGTTTGGAGGCAGTACCCAGTTCCCGCTCAAGCTTGCGGCGGCGCTGCTGATGACCATCCCGACCGCCGTCGTGTTCTTCGTCTTCCAGCGATACTTCATCCGCGGCGCCAGCGCCGGCGCGGTCAAGGGCTGACGGGGAGTCGATCAGACGTCCAGATCACCAGCGACGAGGGCGTTCTCGATGCGTTCGGCGGGGTACCGGGTGGTCGGCCGGCCCGCGTGCAAGCTCCAATAGAAGTCGTTCATCACCTCGGCCACCGGCGCGTAGCGCCGGACCATCGCGGCCAATGGTGCGGGCAGGCCGGGAGTGTCGCCACGTCGAGAACAGCGACGCAGGTACGCATTGCGCACGGCCGGACCGTCCGACACGACGAGGGTGCTGACCACGGTGTTGGCAAGCTGAGTCACCACGTATGCACGGTCGTGACGACCGGTCTGGTCGAAGAACCGCCGCTCGGCCGCGGAGAGGTCGAAGTGCCGGGACGTGGCGAGCCCAAAGTCCGAGAGGTAGAGGCGTTGATCGTCCGCGAGGATGTTGTGGAAGTGTGCGTCGAAATGGGACACCTGGTGCGACTCCATGCAGCGCACCGCGTCGAGCAGCTGGGCTTCGACGCGACGGCATGCCGCCGCGGCACGATCCTGATCGGCCAACAGTTGCGTGGTGAGCCACGCGTGCAGCGTGTGGGGGAGGTATTCCAGCGCGAGCACCAGGGTCGCCGGGGCATTGGCCAATGCCCGCAGCCGGCATCGGACGGCCAGCGAGCCGCCCCAGAACCGAACCGACTCCTCGATGGCGTCGGCATCCCCTAGCTCGGGAGCCGCCGCCATCGCGCGGGGCAGCACGCGCCAGTGGTGCAGCAGCGGAAAGTGCGCGCAGGCGCCGTCCAGCACCCATCGGGTGGCGCCTTCGAGCGACCGCAGCTCGCGCCACGCTCCGAATCCGGCCGAGCCGACGCCGTACTGATACCAGGTCGGCAGACCGAAGAGGTTCGAAGTGCGCCGGACATGCTCGCTTCGGTTCTCCCGACGGGTCAGGCGCACCAGCTTGACGAACACCGGTATTCCGCTCACGTCGATACGCGCCGTCGACCCGCCAATTCCGATACCCACCTGGTTGCCGGCGGCCAGCGCGGCGAGCAGCGTGTCGTCCGACCAGGAGGCCAACGCGGCGGACACGGTCCGGTGCCGTGCCTCGCGTTTGCCGACGCTGCTCATACGGTCAACGCTGCCACACGCGACGACGCGGGCGCCGGCCCGTCCGTGGTTCGGCGCCGTACCTCGTCCGCGCGCACCGGGCACGCCGGAACTCGAATCATCATAGTGATACATGTATAGTTCTTTGCATGATCGAGTTCCGGATCGACCGGCGCAGCGGGGTCGCTGCGTATGCACAGATCGTGCGGCAGACCCGGGATGCGCTGCTGCTCGGGCACCTGCGGCTGGGTGACCAGCTACCGACGGCCCGGGAGGTCGTCGCGTCCACGGGCATCAATCCGAACACGGTGCTCAAGGCCTACCGGCAGCTGGACGCCGAGGGCCTGGTCGAGACCCGCGCCGGGGCAGGGACATTCGTGGTGGCCACACCGGAGCGGGTGGTGGACGCCGAGGCGTCACCGCTCGCGGCGCCGCTGGCCGACTGGCTGGGCGAGGCGCGGTCCTCCGGGTTGGACCGGCCCGCCGTCGAGGCGCTGTTCAAGTCGCAGTTGGATGCCGTCTTCGAGGAGAAGGGACAGAGATGAACGCCACCATCGCGCCGACCGCTCCGCTCCGGGTGGACGGTCTCGGGCAGCGCTTCGGCCGAAAATGGGTGCTGCGAGACTGCTCGTTCGAGCTGCGCCCGCACGCGGTGACGGCGTTGATCGGACCGAACGGCGCCGGCAAGTCGACGCTGATGTCCGCCGCGGCCGGGCTGCTGCAGCCGACCCAGGGCCAGATCACCATCGAAGGAATAGCGGTGACGGCGTCTCCCTCGGGGTCCCGGCGCCGCCCGGCTCCGCTTCTCGGTCGCGAAACGCTAGAGAACCGCTGATCAACACCGGCGCCCGGCGGCCGGACGATACGCCGGGGCCGGCGAGCCGGCGGTTTCCGTTCAGCCGGCCTGCCGGTGGCTCTCGACCAGGCGGTGCTCCGCCAACCTGCACGCCATCTCGGCCAGCGAGTCGAACGCCACCGACCCGCGCAGATCCAGCAGCGCCGCAGCGACAGACTCGCCGATCTCGACGCGATCCGCCGGCCAGGGCAGCCGACCGGCCAATTCGGCGGTGAGGATGTCGACGAGGGCCCGCAGCCTGGCTGGCAGGACCCGCTCGCCATCGAGCCCGGATGGCTGCCAACCGGTGATCGTTCCGCCCACTGCCACTCCGTCGCTCACTCCGGGTACCGGATGGCTCGTTCGGCGCCGCTGGACTCCCCGACGATCACTGTCATGCCTTTAAATGCCCGCTACTGACGCGATGTTGCACCCATCAATGTTACAAACCGATAACGATGCACTCGGCCGGCCGGCTCAGGCGCCGGGTACCTGCAGCAGCCTCGCCAGTTCCGCCGTCACGGCAGGGTCGTTGTCCCGCGCGGTCCCGTCGATCGCGACGATGGGCGCCAGGATCCGGGTGCTGGAGGTCAGGAACAGCGCCTCCGCCGAGTGCAGCTCGTCCGCGGTCACCGGCTGCACGGCCGTCGACCATCCGGCGGCCTCGGCGACCCGCAACAACCGACGAGCGGTGATTCCGTCCAGGATGCCCTCCCGAGGCGGGGTCACCAGGCTCCGGCCCCGGGCCAGCACCACGGTCGAGGTCGGGCCCTCCAGCACACTGCCGTCGGTGTCGATGAAGATCACGTCGTCCGCGCCGTGCGACCGGGCGTACCGGCCGGCCGCCATGTTCATCGCGTACGAGAGAGATTTGGCGCCCACCAGCAGCCACGGCTTGGCGGCCACGTCGACCCCGTGGAACCCGCGATCCAGCAGCAGCACGGAGATGCCGTTCCGGCCGGCCGTCGCCGACTCGCCCAGCGCCGACCCGATGACGTAGCAGGTGGGTTCGCCGCCCTCCTCGGGCCCGCGGGTCGCGATCAGCCGCAGCACCATCTCCGGCCCGCCGGTCCAGGCAGCCAGCACGGCCTGGATGGCCGGCTGCCACACCTCCGGTGCGGGAAGCGCGAGGTCCATCATCCGAGCGGAGACCTGCATCCGCGCCAGGTGTTCGTCCAGATCCCGGGGTGATCCGTTGACCGCCAGCGTGGTCTCGAAGACCCCGTCACCGCGTAATACCCCCAGATCGTCCGGGCGCAACAGGCCGAGACTGGGCGGCACCAGCACACCGTCCAGCCGCGCAACGATCTTGAACGTTTGGGGCGTCGTCACCGACATATCGTACGGCGCCCTGCCCGGGACCGTCGGCACCACCACGCGATGATCGATTGCGCAGCAGCGTCAGCAATCAACAAGGGGAATGCTGGGGTCCAGCGCCTCGAGGTCGTGCCGATCCGAGGTGAGCACGGTGGCGCGGTGGCGTCGCGCCGCGATCACCACCGAAGCGTCAACCACATCGCTGGTGTCCGCGCGCCCGCACAGCACCCCCGCCGCCCGGGCCTCGGCGTCGGTCAGCGGTTCGATGACAACATCTCGCGCCCGCAGCACTCGCGCCAACCGCGCTTGCCGACCGCCTTCTCGCCATACCTGGCCGACCACGCCGGCGGGAATGATGACCGTTCGGCGGTCCAGGCGCGCCGCCTCGATGATCGCTGCCGTGGCACGATCCGCGCGGTCTACCGCAATGAGAGCACCGGCGTCGAGGACGAGACTCAATGCTGCTCAGCGGTCGCCAGCCGGGCGCGGGCCTCCGCTAGTTCGTATTCGGTCAGCGGACCTCCGGTGCTGTCGAACAGTTCAGCCAAAACCACTGCAAGGTCGTCGTTTTCCACTCGGGCGCGGCCAGCATCGTTCAGCCAAGCACTCACGGACCTCGCTCGTCCCTCAGCTACATCCTGACGCGCGCGGGCCGCGACTACCGGATCGAGGCTCACGGTCACCTTACTGACGGTCATACTTTTACCGTACCATCGGCGGGGGGCCACCCGTCATGAGGTCGGAGGTCGAACCGCCGAGGGACGTGTACGGTGCCAGGGCACCGGCCCGGTCACAGCTTGCGCAGCCGGATGTTCGTCACCGCATGGTCGGGTCCCTTGGTGAGCACCAGGTTCGCCCGCCCGCGGGTCGGCAGGATGTTCTCCACCAGATTCGGCTCGTTGATCGAGGACCACACCTCGGTGGCCATCGCCACCGCCTGCTCGTCGGTGAGCGAGGAGAACCGGTGGAAGAACGAGTCGGGGTCGGCGAACGCGGTCTGGCGCAAGTGCAGGAACCGGTGCACGAACCACTGCCGGATGTCTTCGACGGCGGCATCCACATAGATCGAAAAGTCAAAGAAGTCCGATACGGCCAAGGCACTGCGTCCCTCGTCGTCCAGCCGAGCCGGCTGCAGAACGTTGAGCCCCTCGACGATCAGCACATCCGGTTTGCGCACCACCAGCTCATCGCCGGGCAGGATGTCGTAGGTCAAATGGTCGTAGCGCGGCGCCGTCACCTCCGACGCCCCGGACTTGACCGCCGCCATGAAACGCAGCAGCGCCCGGCGATCGTAAGACTCCGGAAAACCCTTGCGCTCCATCAGATTGCGCTCTTCCAGCACCGCGTTCGGGTACAGAAAGCCGTCGGTGGTCACCAGTGCCACCCGAGGGGTGTCCGGCCAGCGGGCCAGCAGTTCACGCAGCACCCGGGCGGTGGTCGACTTGCCCACCGCCACCGACCCGGCCACGCCGATGACGAACGGGGTGCGCCCGGACCGCTCCCGCAGGAACGTGGAGGTGACGGTGTGCAGCATGCCGGTGCCCGCCACGTACAGGTTGAGCAGCCGGGACAGCGGCAGGTAGACCGTCGACACCTCGGCCAGGTCGATCGGGTCGCCCAGCCCGGACAACCGGGACAGCTCATCCTCGGTCAGCGGCAGCGGGGTGGACTCGGCCAGCGCCGACCACTCCTGCCGGCCCAGGTCGACGTACGGGGTGATGCCGTCCGGCAGGCCCGTCCACAGGGGTGCGGGCGGACCCGGATTCGCCGGTTCGCTCGCGGCCGGGGCGAGGGACGGGTGCTGGTCGGGATACGCCGCCATGCCCGGTGATTCTGCCCGGTCGGCCGCTCCGGGGGCACCGGCAGCCGGTGTGAGGTGTGCCGCACCTGGCGGACCGGAAGCCACGACCACCGCCCCGACCAGGGGCGCCGTCACCCCCGCCTACCATGGGCAGCGTGTCGTTACCCGTGTCCCCGCTGCTCGCCCGGCCCGGCGCGATCGCGACGCCGGACGACGACGAGCATCGCATCGATGTCGGCCTGGCCTGGCACTACGGCGACCCGCTGGGCGAGCAACGTGCCGCGCAGCGCGGGCCGGTCCTGCTCGATCGGTGGACGTCCGGCGAGATCACCGTCACCGGCCCCGACCGGCTGACCTGGTTGCACTCGCTGGCCAGCCAGCAACTGGCGGATCTGGCCGACGGCGACGCGACCGAGGCGCTCTGGCTGTCCCCCCAGGGGCGCGTCGAGCACTGGGCAGATGTCGCCGATCTGGACGGCACCGTGCACCTGCGCACCGAGCCGGGCGCCGCACCCGCGCTGCTGGCCTTCCTGGAGTCCATGCGGTTCTGGTCCAAGGTCGAGATCGCCGACACTACCGGCGAAGTCGCGACACTCACGGTGTCCGGTCGGGACGCCGACGCCGCGCTGGCCGCAGTACTACGGGTGCCCGTACCACCGGCCGGGCACGCCGCTCTGGTGCCCGACGGGCCAGCCGCCGGCGGCTGGCTACGCGGCTCCCCGGACGGGGTAGACGTGGTGATCCCCCGCGCCGGCGTCGGTGCCGCGGCGTCCGCGCTGATCGCCGCCGGGATCGCGCCCGCCGGTACCTGGGCCGCCGCCGCGCTGCGCATCCCGACCCGCCGACCTCGCTTTGGCGTGGACAACGACGAGCGCACCATCCCCAACGAGATGCCATGGCTGGCAACGGCAGTGCACCTGCACAAGGGCTGCTACCGCGGGCAGGAGACGGTGGCCCGGGTGGACAACCTCGGGCAGCCTCCCCGCCGGCTGGCACTGCTGCATCTGGATGGCTCGGACGAGACGTTGCCCGTCACCGGCGATCCCGTGCAGGGCGACCGGGGACGCACGGTCGGCCGGATCGGCACCGTCGCCTACCACTTCCAGGACGGCCCGATCGCGCTGGCGCTGGTCAAGCGAAGCGTGGGGCCGGACGATGCGCTGCTGGCCGGCCAGCAGGGTGGCGCGGTGGCCGCCCGCATGGATCCCGCCGACACCGTGGCCGCCGGACGCCCCTTCTCGGTAGACCGCGGGTCATTCCACGATTTCCGGAGGCGGTGACGTGACAACCGAAGTGGCGGTTTCCGGCGGTGACGATGCCGTCGGGATCGGCGGCGTTCAATCCAGCAGGGTTCAATCCAGCAGGGTTCAATCCAGCAGGGTCGGATCCGACGGGCCGCCGGAGACCCAGCCCCTGGTGAGCCTCGACGAGATCCGCCGGGCCGTGGCCCGCATCGCTGGGACCGCGGTGCGCACCCCGCTGATGCGCTCCCCCTGGCCCGGTCTGTGGCTCAAGCCCGAGATGCTGCAACCGGTCGGTGCGTTCAAGATCCGCGGCGCGCTCAATGCGATTGCGAACCTCGACCCGGAGCTGCGCGCCCGCGGCGTGTTGGCGCACTCCTCGGGCAACCATGCCCAGGCCGTCGCCTACGCCGCCCGCGCGTTCGGCGTCGACGCGCACATCGTGATCCCGGACAACGCCCCAGCCCGCAAGATCGACGCGACCCGGGCACTCGGCGCCACCGTCGAACTCGTCCCCATCGAGCAGCGCTTCTCCCGCCCGGAGGAGATTGCCCGGGAGACCGGCAAGCCGCTGGTGGCGCCGTTCGACGACCGGGATGTGATCGCCGGACAGGGCACCATCGGGTTGGAGATTGCCGACGACGTCTTGGCCCCCGGGCAGCCGGCCTGGGAACAGCCGCCGGCCGCGATCCTGGTGCCGGTCTCCGGCGGCGGGCTGATCTCCGGCATCGCCGCCGCGGTCGCCGCGCTGCTGCCGGACACCGCCGTCATCGGGGTGGAACCGGAACTGGCCGGCGACGCCGCCGAGTCGTTCCGGTCGGGGCAGCGCGGGTCGTGGACCCCGGCGCAAACCAGCCGCACCATCGCCGACGGGCTGCGCGCCTTCGGCCTCGGCGAGCTGCCCTGGCGGCACATCCAGGCACAGGTCGCGGACATCGTCACCGTCACCGAACAGGAGATCCTGGACGCGACCCGGATGGTGGCCCTGCAGGCCAGGGTGGTGGCCGAGCCGAGTGGCGCGGTCGGCGTCGCGGCACACCTTTTCCACTCCGACCAATTGCCGACCGGTACCCGGATCGCCGTGGTGTCCGGCGGCAACATCGACCCGGCACTGCTGGCCCGGTTGCTCGCCGATGGCTGACGGGCGGTTCGGCACGCTGCTCACCGTCGCCCCGGCCGCGGTCGACCTGCCCCAGTTGTTGCGCATCGCGATCGACGCCGAGCAGGTGGGCGCCGCACGGATCCACCTGGCGCCGGATCAACCGGACACCCGGCGGGCGGTGACGGCGATCCGGGAGCAGACCCGGCTGGTGGTGACCGCCGATCCGGACGGAGTGGCGGCACCGGCCGCGGACCGCACCGGGCCCGATTTCACCGAGCTGGTGTTGCCGGCTTCGCTGGCCGGCCCCGAGCTGCTGGTGGAACTGGCGCGCATCGCCCGGGCGCATCCGGGCGCCGCATCGGTGGGTGGCCGCGGACCGGCATCGCTGCCGGTGCTGCTGGCCGCGCTGGCGGTGGGGCTGCATCTGCGGGTCGGCACCGCCGATGCCGACCGGGCTCCGACCGGCACAGCCCCGAACGGCACGGCCCCGAACGAACCGGGTCCCAGCGATCGGCCCGAGCCCGCCGCCCCGGCCGGCCCCCCGCGCATCGCTCCGGCCGGCACTCCGCGCCCCGCCGACGACATCGCGCTGATCGCCCGCGCGGCCGGCCTGGCCCGGATTGCCGGCCGGCCGCCGATGCCTATTCCGCAGGCCCGGGCGGTGCTGGGACTTGACTGATCCACCCCTCATCGCAGCAAGGAACCACACGATGCCCGACTTCCCCGCAGGCCCCGTTCCGCTGGTCCGGGTGGTCCGCTCCGGCCTCACCGAATGCGTGCACCACGGCAGCGTGGTCGTCACCGATCCCTCCGGCGCCGTGCTGCATGCCGTTGGTGACGTCACCTCCCCGGTCTTCCCCCGCTCATCCAACAAGCCATTCCAGGCGGCCACTTCGCTCGCCTGCGGCGCCCCGCTGGCCGGCCGGACCCTGGCGCTCGCGGCCGCCTCGCATTCCGGCGAGCCCGAGCACGTGCGACTGGTGCTCGACGTGCTGGCCGCGGCCGGGCTCACCGAGGAGGATCTGGGCTGCCCGGCCGACCTGCCCCTGGATCAGGCCGCCCGGGACGCCGTCGTCACCGCCGGCGGCGCCGCTGCCCGTCGGTACATGAACTGCTCGGGCAAGCACGCCGGCATGCTGGCCGCATGTGTGGCTGCCGGATGGGACACCGGCTCCTACGTGGATCCCGGCCACCCGCTCCAGCAGGCGATCGCGGCGCGGGTCACCGCCCTGGCCGCCGAGCCACCCGCCGCGGTGGGTGTGGACGGCTGCGGCGCCCCGCTGTTCGCGCTGTCGCTGGCCGGGCTGGCCCGGGCGTTCGGCCGGATCAATGCCGCCGCGCCGGGCTCACCCGAGGCGACGGTGGCCGCCGCCATGCGGGAGCACCCGTGGATGGTGGCCGGCACCGGCCGCGACGACACCGTCCTGATGCGGGCATATCCGGGGCTGCTGGTCAAGGGTGGGGCCGAAGGTGTGCACTGCGCGGCGCTGCCCGATGGCACCGCGGTGGCGATCAAGGTCGCCGACGGAGCCGCCCGGGCCCGGATGCCGCTGCTCACGGCGACGCTGCGGCGACTCGGGCTGGACTCGGACGGATCCGGCGCGCTGGACTTGCTGGCCCGCGAGCCGGTGCTGGGCGGCGGACACCCGGTCGGGGTGGTGGAACTCATCCCGGGCGCGCTGGACTGGTAAGACGCGCTGCAACCGCGATCATCCAGTGGGACCGCGCAGGGCCACCCTGTACTCTTAGGGGCACGACAGATTCATGACATCCGGGGCCGCCGCCATCGGCCGCCCCGCCGGGTATGCGCAAGGGGGTCCGCCATGGGGCGCGGCCGTCAGAAGGCAAAGCAGACGAAGGTCGCTCGGGCGTTGAAGTACCACACCGCCTCGATCGACGTCACGGCCTTGCAGCACGAGTTGTCCGGCGGAGAGCAGGACTACGACGACCGGCACGCCGGCGCGCGCGAGGACGTCGATGCGGACGACGACCCGTACGCGGCGTACGTCGACGGCGACGACGAGAGCGATTACGCCTCACCCTCCCGCGGTCGCTGACCGGGCCGCGGCGCCGACCTGACGCGCAGCGGATCGTGACGCGGTGAGTAGCACCTATCCGGGTCCCTCGCCACTGGATCCCGGTGCCCTCGAGCGGCTCTGGGACTTCGACGACCCGGCCGGGTCCGAACACCGGTTCCGCACGGTGCTGGACACCGAACGGTCCCCGCTGGCTGGCGCCGAACTGGTCACGCAGCTGGCCCGCTCGCTCGGTCTACAGGGGCGGTTTGCCGAGGCGGATGCGTTGCTGGACGGCATCCAGATCGACGCTTCGTCGCATCCGGTCCTCGCGGTGCGCACCGACCTGGAACGCGGTCGATTGCGCAACTCGTCCGGCCATCCCGACCAAGCGGCCCGGCTGTTCGGGAGCGCCCTGCGGGCCGCCGAGGCTGCCGGCCTGGACTTCCTGGCCGCCGACGCCGCCCACATGCTCGCCATCGCCGAGCCGGACCGCGCCGAGGAGTGGACGCGTCACGGCCTGGCGATCGCCGCGGCCAGCGACGAGTCACGCTGCCGGCGCTGGGCCGGATCGTTGCACAACAATCTGGGCTGGACCCGGCAGGAGGCCGGCGATCTTCCCGGCGCCCTGGCGGAGTTCGAGGCCGCGCTGTCCGCGTACCGGGAGTTCGGCACGGCCGAGCAGGCCCGCTTCGCCCAGCAGGCGATCGACCAGTGCCGCACCGCGATGCGCGGAGCCGAATAGTGTCTGCGGAGCGCTCAACGCCCCGGCTCGTCCCAGCAACGGTTTCATCGTCCTCGCACGGTCCCCAACCCTTGCCAGGACGACGGAACCGTTGCTCGGACGGGCACGCTCACGACGTGGAGCGCGCCCGGCTGGCCCGGGCGGGTCGGTAGGCCGGCTCGGGCCACTCAGAACCGCAGGTGGTCGCCCGACAGCACGACCCGCTCGGTCGATCCGTCGATGGACGGCTCCACCATGCCCAGGATCACGCTGGGCACGTGCCGGGCGGTGAGCACCGCCATGGCGCGGTCGGCCTCGTCGGCCGACACCACGGCCACCATGCCGATGCCCATGTTGAACGCCTTCTCCATCTCCTCCCGGGTCACCCGGCCACGCGCGGTGATGAATCCGAACACCGGCGGCGGGGTCCACACCCGGCGATCCAGTTGCGCCGTCAGCCCCGGCGGGATCACCCGGGCCAGGTTGCCGGCCAGCCCGCCCCCGGTGATGTGCGCGAAGGCGTGTACCTCGGCCTCCCGGCGCAGCGCCAGGCAGTCCAACGCATAGATTCGGCACGGCTCCAGCAGTTCCTCGCCGAGGGTGCGTCCGAACTCCTCCACGTGCCCGTCCAGCGGTAGCCGGCCGATGTCCAGCAGCACGTGCCGGACCATGGAGAACCCGTTGGAATGCACGCCGGAGGAAGCCATCCCGATCACCACATCGCCGGGGCGCACCCGGTCCGGCCCGAGGATCTCCTCGGCCTCCACCACGCCCACCGCGGTCGCGGCCAGGTCGTAGTCGTCGGGGTCCATCAACCCGGGGTGCTCGGCGGTCTCCCCGCCGACCAGCGCGCAGCCCGACCGCACGCAGCCCTCCGCGATGCCGGACACGATGGTCGCGATCTTGTCCGGATCGACCTTGCCGCAGGCGATGTAGTCCTGCACGAACAGCGGCTCGGCGCCGCAGGGCACCAGGTCGTCGACCACCATCGCGACCAGGTCGATGCCGATGGTGTCGTGCACGTCCATGGCCTGCGCGATTGCCGACTTGGTGCCCACCCCATCGGAGGCGGAGGCCAGCACCGGCTGGTGATAGCGATCGGTCGGCAGCCGGAACAGCGACGCAAAGCCGCCGATGCCGCCCATCACCTCGGGTCGGGTGGTCTTTTCGGTGAAGGGTTTCATCAGGCTCACCGCGGCCTCCCCCGCCGCGATCGACACACCCGAGCCCTCGTAGGTGGCCCCCGATCCGATCGGGTGGTGCACCGTCATGAATCCATCGCCTCCGGGGCCGTGGCACCAAGCATCGTCATGGCAGCTACCTCGTCTCGTATCAACACCGGCCGCAACGGCCGAGCTCTCTCAGGGACGGCGCAGGGAGTCGGCGGCACCATAGGAGGCGCCCAGAGCGGTACCCACCGACGATCCGGTACCCACCGGCGCCCCCGCGGCAGCCCCGGCCCGGCTGACCGGTGCCGGCGCGCCGGGCAGCTGCGTCACCGCCCCGTCCGGCGGCGACTGCACGGACCGGGCGATGCCCTCCAGTACGTGCTTGCCTACCTGCTCGGGCACCGGTATCGGATACTGGCCGGTAAAGCACGCGGTGCACAGCCGACTGCGCGGCTGCTCCGACGCGGCCACCAGGTCGGCCAGCGAGACGTGCGCCAGGGTGTCGGCGCCGATCGAGCGACGCACCGATTCGACGTCCTCCGGACCCGATCCGGCGTTGGCGATCAGTTCGGCGCGGGACGGGAAGTCGATACCGTAGAAGCACGGCCAGCGCACCGGCGGCGAGGCGATCCGCACATGCACCTCGATGGCGCCGGCCTCGCGCAGCATTCGAACGAGCGCGCGTTGGGTGTTACCGCGCACGATCGAGTCGTCCACCACGATCAGCCGCTTGCCGCGGATCACGTCCCGCAGCGGGTTGAGTTTGAGCCGGATACCCAACTGCCGGATGGTCTGGGACGGCTGGATGAAGGTGCGCCCCACGTAGGCGTTCTTCACCAGACCCTGGCCGTACGGGATGCCGGAGGCGGCGGCGTAGCCGATGGCTGCCGGGGTGCCCGAGTCCGGGGTGGGGATCACCATGTCGGCCTCCACCGGCGCCGAGGCGGCGAGCCGGCGACCGATCTCCACCCTGGTCGCGTAGACGCTGCGCCCGGCGATGTGGGTGTCCGGTCGGGCCAGGTAGACGTACTCGAACAGGCAGCCCTTGGGCTCCGGCGGAGCGAAGTGCGCACTGCGCAACCCGTCCTGGTCGATGGCCAGCAGCTCGCCGGGCTCCACCTCCCGCACGAACGAGGCGCCCACGATGTCCAGCGCGGCGGTCTCGGAGGCGACCACCCAGCCGCGCTCCAGCCGACCCAGCACCAGCGGACGCACCCCGTGCCGGTCGCGTGCCGCGTACAGCGTGTTCTCATCGCAAAAGACCAGGCAGAACGCGCCGGCCAGATCCGGCAGCAGGGTCATCGCGGCCTCGGCCAGCCCGGTGTCGGTGGCGGTGGCGGCCAGCAGCCGGGTGATGATGTCCGAGTCGGTGGTGGCGGTGGGCCGGCGGCGGGCACCGTCGGTGGTGGCCAGCCGCGTGGCCAACTCGGCGGTGTTGACCAGGTTGCCGTTGTGTCCCAACGCGATCCCGGTGCCGACCGAGGTGGAACCGAAGGTGGGCTGGGCGTTCTCCCAGGTGGTCGACCCGGTCGTGGAGTAGCGGGTGTGTCCGACCGCGATATCGCCGTGCAGGCTGGACAGGCTCTGTTCGTCGAAGACCTGCGAGACCAGGCCCAAGTCCTTGAACACCACGATCTGCGCGCCGTCGGACACGGCGATACCGGCGGCTTCCTGGCCGCGGTGCTGCAGCGCGTACAGCCCGTAGTAGGTCAGTTTGGCGACGTCCTCGCCGGGCGCGAACACCCCGAACACGCCGCACTCCTCACCGGGAGGTGCTTCCAAGGGGATCTCGGTGCCGGAAGGCGGGCCGGGTGATACGGCGGTGACGGGATGTGGATGTGACCGGTCCGGAACCGTCAGCTCGTCGCTGCGCACGTTGTCCCAAGCCCCTTCGCCGCCCGATGACGCCGGTGCCCTACTCTACCGCCTGCGGCGGGTCGCCAGGTCGCGCGGGCGGGTCGTCGGCGCCGGAGGATCAGCCCAGCGGGTCGACCGCGGCCTTGGCGGTCGCCGTCACCGCAGCCACCGACGCCAGGAAGCCGGGGTCGTCGGCGAACGCGCTGACCTCCGGCACGTTCAGCCCCTCGGCATCCGGCGCGGCGGTGGACAGCACCACGACGATCAGGTGCGCGGTGAACCCCGCGGAGTGGATCGCCACCACCCCGCCCAGGCAACACCCCCAGCCCTGCTTCGACCCGGCGCCAGAGACGGCGTTCATGCCGAACTCCTGGTCGTAGCCGTCGGCGGCGGTGTGGCTGGCGGCCCGCATCGGTGCGGCCAAGTACGGGCCGATGCCAGGGTCGGCCAGCGTCTGCTGCAGCAGGGAGGCGATGTCGGCTGCGGTGATGCTGATCCCACCCCAGTAGCGCGGGTTCGACGCCGGTTCGGTGCCGGATAGGTGGTACTCGTCGGCCACTCGCTGCACGATGTCGCTCTCGCCGTGGTAGCCGTAGTAGTCGCTGGCCAGCGCATCGTTGGAACGGCGGATCATGTCGGCAAGGTCGGCGGCGGCGTCCGGATCCAGGTGGGAGCCGCCGCCCGCCCGGCGTAACTCGTCGGTCGCGAACAGCAGCTTGGCGATGCTGACGGCGGGCACCTCGCGGTCGGCGTTGAGCGACACGATCGGCGTGCCGGTCGCGCGGTCTAGCACGACCGCACTCTCGGTGATGCCCTGCTCGGCGGCCTCCTGCACCGCAGCGGTGACGGCCCGGGGTGATGCGGCCCGCCGAGGCGGCCGGCTCGGCCGTGATGGTGTCCGGGTAGCTGGCCGCCGAACTGGTCGACGGCCCGGGCGTGGACGGATCGTGCTGCTGGTCCGGCCTCGGGGTGAGCGGGGCAGTTGGCGAACGCTGCACGTGACCGGGGATCGAGCCGGTGGCCGTGCCGGTCCCGGTGTCGATGGAGCCCACCGGCCCACTGACGCCCAGCGAGGCGGTGACGAGCCCGGCGTCCGGCCGCCCGCTGCCCGGCACCGCGGCCGTGTCGGCGCCGCTCGAGGCGGCACCGCCGGACAGGGGCGGCGCCGTGACGGTGACCCCGGCGATCCCCGGCGCGGAGGCACCGGTGTCCGGCGGAACGTAGATCGTGGTCAGTACCGTCGTCTCGGTATCGGATCCGGGCGCCGCATCGGATCGACCGGCCCCGGTCGCGACCACTCCGATCACCACGGCGACGGCTACCACGACGGCGACCACGGCTGCCAGCGCCCACGCCGCCGATCGGTGCCGCACCGCATCCCCCCACCTGCTCACCCGCCGGTGATGCCCGGCTACCCCCGTCGCGGCCCGCGTTGACGTGCCACCCGCCGAGCCGTCGGGCGGCGAGTCGTCGCGCGCCGCAGACCCCGTGTCCCGGATGTCCGGTACACCGCCCGGACCGCGAGGCATTGTCGCACGTGGGACTGTGCATCCGCGGAGAGCGCGGTGGCGAGTTGCCGATCGGTGCTGGCCGACACCACCAGATACAGCGCGGAGAAGGCACCCAAGAACAGCGAAACCCGAACATGCTCGGCGGTGAGCGTGTACCGGTGGGTACCGACGGTGAACTGCCACCAGACGTCCGGTGACGCTCCCACCCAGGTATGGGTGACGGCGTCGCTGACCACCAGCACGCCGAACACGCAGAAGAACAGCGCCACCGACAGGCCCACCACCACGGCCACCACGGCGCGGCCCAGCGCGCCGATCAGGCGCAGGTTGATCCGCTCGGCCAGGGCCAACGGCGGCACCAATAGTCCGCCCGCCGCCCCGCCCTCCGAGGGCCCGACCGGCCCAGCGCCGCCACCGCCTGCCTGGCCGAACGCCGAGAACGCGCCCGCCAGTTCGGCCGGCAGGGCAGCCCGGATCTCATCGGCGTCGGCGAACTCGGTGTGATCGTCGTCGGTCGAGCGCAGCAGCGGGACCAGCGTCAGCGCGAGCAACAGCACGGCCGCCAGCACCAGCGGAGTGCCGGTGAGCGTGCCGATGGATTGCCAGGTCTCGGCAGACAGGAAGGTGAACACCAGCGCGACCAGCAGAATCGGCAGGATGCGCAGCATGCCGGCGCCGCTGCGCCAGGCCGCGCGCAGGAACCAGCGCACCGTGAACAGCGTGATCTCCGGCAGACCCACCACGGCCGCCAGCCCCCCGACGATCAGCGACCCGACCACCAGCACGGCCGCCAACCACGGCTCCCGAAACGCCGCGCCGTAGCCGGCGACGATCGCCGCCACCAGCACCCCACCGGCCACCAGGACCGCGACGATCAGCACCCACGGCCAGCGCCGGGCGACCGCCCCGGGCCGGGAGTAGCCGGAAACGAACGCCGGCACCCCGGAGTGGGACAGCCATCTCTCCACCAGATCGACAGGGACCGACGCCTCGCGGGCGCGCCGGCTCACCCGTCACCGCCGGCGTCCAGCGGCAGCACCGCGGACAGGTTCGCCCGGGTCCCGCTGGCCCGCACCGCCCCGGCGGCCAGCGCCTGCGACCAGGTGAGCCGCCCGGACACCAGCGCCAGCCAGGTGGCCGGATCGGTCTCCACCACATTCGGCGGGGTGCCCCGGGTGTGCCGCACCCCGGTGAACCCCTGGACGGCCGCGTACGGCGGGATACGAATCTCCACGGCCTTGCCCGGATGCCGCTGGGCCAGGGCGGCCGCGGTGTGCCGCACGGCGGTCGGGACGGCGGCCGGGTCGGGCTGGGTATCGGCCGCCACCAGTAGGGCAGCGCGCAGCTGCGCGTCGGTGACGGTCCGTCTGGCCACGACCGACCCTAACCGGCGGCCTCATGCCGAATGGTGCAGCCGTGCCAGACTGCGGGGCGGGGCCGGCGCCCTGTCGTCACCCCGGGGAGGAGGCGGGCGATGCCGGAATCGACCGACACGCTGGTGGCGATCGGCGGATACACCGATGCGGACGCACCGACGCCGGACGGCCTGACTACCTGGTGGTGGGACGGCGCCACCGGCATCGAGCCGGCCGGGTCGGCGCAGCTTCCGTCACCGTCGTTCGTCTGCTGGCACCCGAGAATGCAGGTGCTGTACGCGGTTTCAGAGCTGGATGCAGGGACGGTCACGGCGCTGCGGGTCGCCGACGACGGCGTGCTGGCGCCGGCGATCACCATCGCCACCGGCGGGTCGTTGCCATGCTGGGTGACGACCGATCCGGGCGGGCACGCGCTGCTGATCGCGAACTACGGCTCCGGCAGTGCCACGGTGGTCGAGCTGGACGACGCGGGGCTGCCGACCGGCCGGCCGAGGATCGTGCCGCACCGCGGATCGGGGCCGGTGGCCGGGCGGCAGGACGGCCCGCACGTGCATCAGCTGGTGCCGACGGCAGACGGCTTCGTGCTGGCCACCGACCTGGGCACCGACCGCATCGCGGAGTACCGCATCGACCCCGGGCCCGGCGGCGACACCGGCGAGGACACCGTGACCGAGGTCGGCAGCATCGCGATGCCGGCCGGGTCCGGGCCCCGGCACATCGCCCTGGCAGCCGACGGCCGGACCGGTTTCGTCAGCGGCGAACTGGACGCGACGGTGACGACGATCCGGCGCGACACCGAGGCGGACGGCAGGTGGGCTGCGGTCGGTCAGGTGCCGTGCTCCGGCCGGCCGGGAGCACAGCCGTCCCACCTGCAGCTGGCCGGCGGCGGCCGCTGGTTGCTGGTCGCCAACCGCGGGACGGACACCCTGGCGGTGCTCGACGTGGCCGACGGGCTGCGCATCGGGCACGAGGTGCCGACCGGACGGACCCCCCGGTATTTCGTGGCGGACGGGCACCGGGTGCTGGTGGCCTGCCAGGGCTCGGGCACGGTGAGCCTGTTGACGCTGGACGAGACCGACGGCAGCCTCACCCCGGTGGGCGCGCTGTCCTCCGGCGGGGCCGCGGCGACGGTGCCGGCGCCGTCCTGCGTGGCCCTGCGCCGCTAAAGCGAGCGAGCCCGAGGCCGAGCCCCGGGTCAGTGCCGCTGCTGGCCCTTGGGCATGGCGGACAGCCATCCGATCAGCAGCGCCGCCACGATCAGCAGGAACATGTACAGCCACAGCAGGCCGGGCAGGAAGTACGTGGTGTTGATGGCGCCGAGCGCGCCGGTGTTGTTCTTGCGCGCCTGATAGTCGCCGAGCTCGGCGATCACGCCGATCGCGCTGAGCCAGGCCAGCGTCACCGCCGGCCACCGCACCTGGCGCCGCAGCAGCACCCAGCCGGCCGCGAGCAGCAGCACCGCGGCGACCACGCACAGCACCACCGCGACCATGCGGATCGTGCCGATGCCGACGATGCCCGTCACCACCATGGCCGCCGCCAGCAGCACCACCAGCAGCGCGGCAACCCGCTGCCGCCCGGTCGCCGCCACGGTCGGCTTCGTCGCGGGCGCCGCGTCCTGCACTGTCGTCATCGTCCCTCCATGGCCATGCCGTTGCGCAGAGTCTGCCACGGATGGCGCCGCCGCGCGGGTCACGAGCGCCGGGCAGGGACGGGACCACACCCGCACCGGGTGAGTACCGGCGGCACCCGCACAGGGCAGGTAACCGGGCGCTACCCGAACAGGGCCGGCAGGGTGCCGCGCCAGGCCCGGTCCAGGTCGGGCAACGGCAGGCAGGCGACGCCGGCGATGTCCAGCGCCGGAGTGTCGGGGGTGACGGAACCGAGCGTGGTCCAGCGCTGGTCGTGCGCGTCGCACAGGTCGGTGAAGGCGGCGAGCACGGTGTCGGGCACCGCCACCAGGATGCGCGCCGTGGACTCTGAGAAGAGCTGCGTGAAAAGGCCACCGGACAGCGCGCCGGCGGGCGTTCCGGAGGGAACGCCCGGATCGCAGGGCAGCGCCACCCGGGCGCCGCAGTTCGAGATCAGGCACAGCTCCACCAGCGCCTGCGCCAGGCCGCCCTCGGACAGGTCATGTGCGGCCGAGACCAGCCGTTCGGACGCCGCCCGGCGCATGACCTCTGCCAATCGGGCCTCGGCGGCCAGGTCGACCACGGGAGGCCGGCCGCCCAGGTGCCCGTGCACCAGCCGGGCCCACTCCGAACCGTCCAACTCGTCCCGGGTCTCGCCCAGCAGGATCAACGTCTCGTGCGCGTCGGCCTCGGCCGCCTGGCCGCACCGCGGCCCGATGCGGGTCGTGACGTCGGCGATCACGCCCAGCACCCCGACCACCGGGGTGGGCAGGATGGCCTCGTCACCGGTTTGGTTGTAGAAGCTGACATTGCCACCGGTGACGGGGATGCCCAGGGCGGCGCAGCCGTCGGCCAGCCCATGCACCGCCTCGCGGAACTGCCACATGACGCCCGGATCCTCCGGGGAACCGAAGTTCAGGCAGTCCGTCACCGCCACCGGCGTCGCCCCGGAGGTGACGACGTTCCGGTAGGCCTCGGCCAGCGCCAGCTGCGCGCCCGTGTACGGATCCAGCGCGGCATACCGGGCGTTGCAGTCGCTGGCCATGGCCAGGCCGAGCGGCGAGTCGTCGGCGACCCGCACCAGGCCCGCGTCGGCGGGTTGGGCCAGCACCGTGCCGCCCCGCACATACCGGTCGTACTGGTCGGTGACCAGTTCCTTCGAGCACAGGTTCTCCGACGCCGCCATGCGCAGGATCAGCTCACCGAGCTCCTCGACCGTGGGCCGAGCCAGGTCCGCGGAGGTGTTGGCCTGCAGCGCATCCTGAGTTGCGGGCCGCTCGATCGGCCGGTGGTAGACGGGGCCGTCGTGCGCCACGGTCCGCGGCGGCACGTCGACCACCACCTCGCCGCGGTGCGTGATCACCAGCCGGCCGGTGTCGGTGACCTCACCGACCACGACGGCCGGCACCTCCCAGCGGGAGCAGACGGCCAGGAAGGCGTCGACCTTGTCCGGCTCGACAACGGCGCACATGCGCTCCTGCGACTCCGAGGACAGGATCTCCGCGGCCGTCATGCCCTCGGCGCGCAGCGGCACGGCGTCCAGATCGACGGCCATACCGCCGTCCCCAGCTGAGGCGAGCTCCGAAGTAGCGCAGGACAATCCGGCCCCGCCCAGGTCGGAGATGCCGACCACCAGCCCGGCCGCGAACACCTCCAAGGTGCACTCGATGAGCACCTTCTCCGCGAACGGGTCGCCGACCTGCACGCTGGGCAGCTTCGCGCGCGCGGTGCCGTTCCCCCCGATGGTCGCGGGTTCCAGACACGGCTTTTCGCCATCTTCGGCCGAAAACCGTGCTTCAGATCCGCGAACATCGGGGCCGGGGGCGTCGGCAAATGCCGCCGAGGCCAGCACCGACACCCCGCCGATGCCGTCCAGGCCGGTGCGCGAGCCGTACAGGATGACCTTGTTGCCGGTACCGGAGGCCTGCGCCGTATACAGGTCGGCGGCGCGCAACACCCCGACGCATCCGGCGTTGACCAGCGGGTTACCGGCGTAGCTGGCGTCGAACACGGTCTCGCCGCCGATGTTGGCCAGCCCCAGGCAGTTCCCGTAGCCGGAGATGCCGCCGACCACGCCAGGCAGTACGCGCGCCGTGTCGGGCGCCGACGCCGGGCCGAAGCGGAGCTGATCGGTGACGGCGACCGGGCGGGCACCCATCGCCAGGATGTCCCGCACGATCCCGCCGACGCCGGTGGCCGCGCCCTGGTAGGGCTCCACGTAGGACGGGTGGTTGTGCGACTCGATCTTGAAGGTCGCGGCCCAGCCGTCGCCGATGTCCACCACGCCGGCGTTCTCCCCGATGCCGGCCAGCATGCGCTCGCGCATGGCGTCGGTGGTGGTCCGGCCGAAGTAGGCCAGGTGGACCTTGGAGGACTTGTACGAGCAGTGCTCGGACCACATCACCGAGTACATGGCGAGCTCGGCCTCGGTCGGCCTGCGCCCCAGGATGTCCCGGATGCGGGCGTATTCGTCGTCCTTGAGGCCCAGCTCGACGTAGGGCTGCACCAGGTCGGGCGTGGTCGCGGCCCGCGCGACGGTATCGAGTCCGGCGGTGACGATGCTCGGTGCGGTGCCGCTCATCGGGCAGCTGCCGATACCGCCGGCGCGGTGCCGGATCGGCCGAGCGCGTCGATCAGCGAGGCGAACAGCGGCAGGCCGTCGGTGCTCGGGCCGGTGAGAAGGTCGATGGCATGTTCGGGGTGCGGCATCAGGCCGGCGATGCGGCCGTCCGCCGAGCAGACGCCGGCAATGTCGCGCAGCGAGCCATTCGGGTTGGCCGGATCGCGCGGCGGCCCGTACGCGTCACGCGGCTTGCGTTCTGCCTCGCCTGACGGAGCAGAACGCAAGCGTTCGGCACCGGCACTCCCACAGGGCGCGGGCGCCTCACCGGCATCCCCGCCAGCCGGCCCGGCGCTGTAGCGGAACAGCACCCGGCCCTCGGCCTCCAGCGCGTCGAGGTCCCGGTCGGCGGCGACGTAGCGACCGTCGGCGTGCTTGAGCGGGATCAGGATGTGCTGCCCCGGCGCGTATCGCCCGCTCCACACCGTCCCGGCCCGCTCCACTCGCAGGTACTGGTCGCGACAGCGAAAGGTCAACCCGGCGTTCCGCATCAACGCCCCCGGCAGCAGGCCGGCCTCGCACAGCACCTGGAACCCGTTGCAGATGCCCAGCACCGGCATGCCGCCCCGCGCCGCATCGATCACCGACCGCATCACCGGAGCCTGCGCGGCGATCGCCCCGGCCCGCAGATAGTCCCCGTAGGAGAACCCGCCCGGCACGATCACCGCATCCACCGCGTGCAGGTCGGCGTCGGCGTGCCACAGGGACACGGCCTGGGCCCCGACGGCCCGAGCCGCGCGCAGCGCGTCGACGTCGTCCAGGCTGCCGGGAAATGTGATGACCCCGATCCTGGCGCCGGCTGTGCCCGATTGTTCGCTCTGAGACTTGCCCAGCGCTCCGCTCCCCCGCCCTGCCACCGTGACACCGGCGTCCCTGACGGGCCGCACCCCCGCTACGGCGTCGCTCACCGCGACGTCCCGGCGTCGCTCTCGGCACCGGTGGGGGCCGGAATCCTCGTCACCGTCCAGGTCTCGATCACCGGGTTGGCGAGCACGGAGCCGGCCAGCGTCTCCAACTCATCGTCGGTCACGGCATCGTCCACCTCGAGGTCGAAGTGCTTGCCGGCGCGCACCGAACGCACCGCCTCGTGACCGGCCCGGCCCAGCGCCGCCAGGATGGCCTTGCCCTGCGGGTCAAGGATCTCGGGTTTGATGACGACGTCCACTGCCACGCGGGCCACAGCGTGCTCCTGTCAATCCGACCGGGGAGAATCGGCGCGATGGATGGCGCCCAGGCCGAACCGCTGAACACCGCCACCTAGCCTACCGAGCGCCCGAGGAGCCCGAAGATGCAGATCCGCAAGTACCGTCACTCCTGCCTGCACGTGCTGGACGGCGACGCCAGCATCGTGATCGACCCCGGTTCCTACTCGACGGGCTACGACTCGCTCACCGGACTGACCGCGGTGTTGATCACCCACGCGCACGCCGATCACCTCGATCCGGAGGGCCTGGCCCGGATGCTGCGCGCCAACCCGCAGGCGGGCGTGTTCGTCAACTCCGCCAGTGGCGCCCTGCTGGCCAAGCACCCGGCCACCGCGGACATAGCGGTGACGGCGGTAGGCCCGGGAGACGTGCTGAACGTGGGCACCCGGGTGCGGGTCTCCGGCGGGGACCACGCCGTCATCCACGCCGATCTGCCCATCGCGCCGAACCTTGGGTACCTGATCGGCGACCGGCTGTTCCACCCGGGCGATGCGCTGGCCGTGCCCAGCCGGCCGGTCGAGGTACTAGCGCTGCCGGTGTCCGCGCCATGGATGGCAGTGAAGGAGGCGGTGGACTATCTGCGTCGGATGGCCCCCGCCCGGGCGATCCCGATCCATGAGGCCGGACTGTCCGGAACGGCGACCGTCTACGGCATCCTCTCCTCGCTGGCGCCGGCGGGCACCCAGTGGACCGATCTGGACGACGGCACGACGTTGGAAATCTGAGCCGGGCCGGATTCGCCAACCGGATTCTGTCCGAAACACTCCCTGGCGTCCGATCGATGCGGCGATCTACTCGGATCTACCTGCGACCGGCCCGCGAAGATCCTTGCGCGACGGCGGGGAAGCCGGGACCATCGTCGTGCTGGTCGGCTGGTGCGCGGGCGATCCGACCCAGCGTCGGCCCGGCTCCGGCCCGGCGTGAGACTCCGGTGTCCGCATGTCGAGGTGATAGGTGAACGCGTCCACCGACGAACGTCCCAGCGAGACCGCCGATCAGCATCGGCACCCCGTGGTGGTCGCAAGGCTGATTACCGGCAGCGCCCTCATGTTGTTCTGTGAACTGGCGTTGATTCGCTGGCTCGGCGCCAATGTGGTACACCTGTCGTACTTTTCCAACTTCGTGCTGCTCGGGTCGTTCCTCGGCATCGGGCTGGGCTTTCTGATCTCCCGGCGGCGCTGGTCGATCCTGCCCTACACCCCGGTGATCCTGGCCGTCCTGGTGGCAGGCGTGTTCATCTGGCCCGTCACCATCAACCGCTCCACCGACCAGGTCATCTACTTCACCTCGCTGAACACGTCTGGGCCGCCTGCCTGGCTGGTGCTGCCGCTGATCTTCATCGCGGTCGCCGCCGTGCTAGCCGGCCCGGCCGAGGTCGTCGGACGGTGCTTCGCGGTGCTGCGACCGCTGACCGCCTACCGCTACGACCTGGTGGGATCGCTGATCGGTATCGTGGCGTTCTCCGCGCTGTCGTTTCTGCGTGCCCCGTCCGTGGTGTGGGGCGCCATCGTCGCCGTCACGTTCATCGCCCTCATCGAGGGATGGCGACGCTTCCTGCCAGTGCTGGCCGGCGGCGGCATGGTCGCGGTGCTGCTGATCGAGACGCTCGCCCCCAACATCAGCTGGTCCCCCTATTACAAAGTGAAGATCGCCTCGTACACCGCCGACGGCGCGCCACTGGTGGACATCTCCGTCAACGGCATCCCGCACCAGCTGATGGCACCGGCGCAGTGGAAACTGACCAAGGAGCCGGCGCACGACCAGTACGCGGCGCCTTATCTGCGGGCCGCCAACAACAGCCTGGACAATGTGCTGATCGTCGGCGCCGGCTCCGGCTCGGACGTCGCGATCGCGTTGTCCAAGGGCGCCAAACACATCGACGCGGTGGACATCGATCCCCGGATCCTGCAGATCGGCGAGCAGCGCAACCCGGACGGCGCCTACTCCGATCCGCGGGTGAGCGTGCACGTCAACGACGGGCGCGCCTTCCTGGAAACCACCAACACCAAGTACGACCTGATTCTGTTCGCGCTGCCCGATTCGCTGGCCCTGGTCAACGGCGCCTCGCAGATCCGGCTGGAGTCATTCCTGTTCACGCTGGAGGCGGTGCAGTCCGCGCGGGCGCATCTGAGGCCGGACGGCGCCTTCGCGATGTACAACTACTACCGGGACAACTGGCTGATCGATCGGCTGGCCGGCACCGTGCAGCAGGCGTTCGGCCACACGCCGTGCGTGGACGAGTTCGGCGGGGCGCAGGCCACCATCACGGCCGCCTTGGATCCGGCGAATCAGGCCTGCGGATCGCAATACGCCCCGAGCGGTCCGGTGATCGCGCCGGCCGATGACGACCGCCCATTCCTGTACTTCGAGGGTGGCATGATCCCGCCGCTGTACTTGTGGACCCTGGCGGGCATCCTGCTGATCTCGCTGCTCGCGGTGCGGCTGCTCGGCGGGCCGATGCGCTCCATGAAGCCGTTCGCCGACCTGTTCTTCATGGGTGCGGCGTTCCTGCTGTTGGAGACCAAGAACGTGGCCACGTTCGCGTTGCTGTTCGGTACCACCTGGTTCGTCAACGCGCTGGTGTTCGCCGGGGTGTTGGTGATCGTGCTGGCCGCGGTGGAGACGACCCGAAAATTCCGAACACCACCCTTACCGGTGGTGTTCATCGGGATCGCCCTCGCCCTCCTGCTGAGCTGGATCGTCCGGCCGGACTGGTTGCTCGGTATGCCGGTGGTGCCCAGGGCACTGGTGGCCATCGTGCTGGCATTCCTGCCGATCTACCTGGCGAATGTGGCGTTCTCCAAACGGTTCGCCGACTCCGGCGGGTCCTCCCGATCCGCGTTCGCGGCGAATCTGCTGGGCGCCATCGTCGGCGGCTGCCTGGAGTACGCGGCGCTGCTGACCGGGTATCGGAACCTGCTGATCCTGGTGGCTGTGCTGTACCTGCTGGCATTCCTGCTGACTCCGCGGGCGGCCAAGGTGCTCACCGGGTGACAGCACCGGTGCGGTTCGCCGCGCTGCGCGTACGGGACTGCCGGCGATCATCGCCTTGCGGCGGCGGGCGGCGGCGGGCGGCTGCGGTTCAAACCGCCAGCTGAGACACGGCCGCACCACAGAGGGCGCAAGAATCGCACCTCGTGGGGATCTTGAACCCGTTTCTGCAGGTCGCTGGTCTCAAGATCGCGACGAGGTGCGAATAGTGACCAGTCGAGCCGAACGAACAGTCAGGCGGCCTCCCCGTGCCGGCGCACCAGCTTTCCGGCCTTGAACACGTGCGTCAGCCGGTCGGTGAAGGTATCCAGGTCGAAGAGGTCGCCGTCGACCACCACCAGGTCCGCCCGCCGACCCGACGCGACGACGCCCCGGTCGGGCAGACGCAGCAGTTCGGCGGCCGACGAGGTGGCGGCGACCAGCGCCTGCACCGGGCTCATCCCGACGCCGACCATCAGCCGCAGCTCCTCGATGTTGCGTCCATGCGCGAACACACCGGAGTCGGTGCCCATCGCGATCCGCACCCCGGCCCGGACGGCTGCGGCGGTCATCTCCCGGTGCGTGTCGACCACGGCGCGTGCCTTGGCCTCCACCGCCGCCGGCACCCGCGACCCGGCATCGATGGCCTGAATCAGCGCGACCGGTGCCAGCAGCGTCGGGACCAGGAACGCCCCGGTCTGCCCCATCAGCTCGAAGCACTCCTCGTCGGCGAAGATGCCGTGCTCGATGGAGGCCACGCCGGCGCGCAGCGCGTTCATGATCCCGGGCTTGCCCTGGGCGTGCGCCATCACCGGGATGCCGACAGCCGCGGCTTCGGCCACGCAGACCTGCAGCTCCTCCAGGGTGAACTGCGGGTGACGGGGATCGTCGCGGGGCGAGAGCACTCCGCCTGAGGTGCAGACCTTGATCACTTCGGCGCCGGCCCGGATCAGCTCGCGGACCCGCACCCGCATCTGGTCCGGTCCATCCACCACGCCGGCCGGGCGGCCAGGGTGCGGCACCATCATCCGGTGCACGTCTCCGTGCACGGTCCAGCCGTCGGTGTGCCCCCCGGTCTGGCCGAGGATCGCGATGGCGGGCACGATGTCCGGCCCGTCGATCAGGCCTTCGGCCGTGGCCTGTTTCATCCCCAGGTCGGCGCCGCCGGCGTCCCGGACCGTCGTGACCCCCACGTCCAGGGTGCGCTGCAGGTTCTGCTGCGCGGCATAAAACTGGTAGGAGAACGGCTCCTGCATCAGCGCCAGGGGATCCTTGCCGGAGGCGACGGCGTGCACGTGGCAGTCGATCAGCCCCGGCAGCACGGTGTGACCGGCCAGGTCGAGCACGGTGTCGCCATCCGCGGCGGTCAGGTCGGGACCGACGTCGGTGATCACCCCATCCTCGATCCCCACGTCGGCGGAGAACGGGTCCGATCCGGTCCCGTCGAAGACCGTCACCGATCGCAGCACCGTTCGCATGTGGGGACTCCCGTCCGAGGGCTCGGGGTCACCCCCACCGGGCGGCCCACGCTGGGGGCATTATCGCGAGCGGCACATCTGGGCCCACGGGCCGGCCTGTATCGAAGCCGTCCTCGGCGTTTTCGTGGACCTCGTCTCCGACAAGGGCCTGCGGGCACACGACGCATGCTGCGGCTGGCCGCCGAAGCGATCTACAGCGTCTTCAGCGTCTCCAGCGTCTCCAACCGGCGCATGCCCGCCCCGCCCTCACAGTCCGACGCTGCCCTGCATGATGCCGCCGTCCACGAAGATCGACGTGGCCGTGAGGTATCGCGCCTTGTCGGAGGCGAGAAACACGACGGTCTGGGCAATCTCGTCCGGCTCGGCCATCCGCCCCAGCGGGATGGCGGCGTTGAGCGCCGTCAGCTTCGCCGGGTCGCTCTCGGTCGTGGCGTTGATGGGGGTGTCCACGGCGCCCGGCCCCACATTGACGATCCGGATGCCGTGCTTGCCGAGCTCGACGCCGGCCGTGCGGGTCAGCATCCGCATGCCGCCCTTGGACACGCAGTAGGGGGTGTTGCCCGGCATCGGCCAGTCCTCGTGGACCGAGGAGATGTTGATGATCATCCCGCCGCCGCCCTGCGCGATGAACTGTTTAGCGGCCAGCTGAGTGCCGAAGAAGGCGCTCTTGAGGTTCACGGCCATCACCGTGTCGTACTGCTGCTCGGTGGTGTCCAGCACCGAAGTGCGGGTTTCCATGCCCGCGTTGTTGACCAGCACGTCCAGCCGGCCGAACCGGCTGACGGCGGTGTCCACCATCGACGCCACATCGACGATCCTGGACACGTCCGCCTTGACTCCGACGGCCTTGCCACCGGCGGCGTGGATCTTGTCGATGATCTCCTTCGTCTCGTCGGGGTGCGCCACGTAGTCGATGACGATGTTCGCGCCCTCCGCCGCGGCGGCGAGCACGATGCCCTCCCCGATGCCGGAGTTCCCACCTGTGACGATCATGGTCTTGCCCTGCAACAACATCTGACGTTCGCGCTCCCTCTCATCGATCTACCGTTCGGTGGCCCAGCCCGTCCCGCGGATCGGGCGCCCGCGCCTCGACGGTAGAACTGCTCCGACCACCGCGCAGGTCGGTGCCATGGCCCGGTGCCGGCACCGCCCGGGGCATGACGCCCGGCGTGATGGGCCAGAATGCAGGTCGGGGTCCGCGGACAACGCCGCCGGGCAGCACCGGCGCCCGGATCCGGTCAGGAGGTGCCACCGGTGGCCGATTCGGCGGAACCCCGGATCGGCCTGCGGGTGACGGCGATGCCGGTGCTGACCCAGGCCATGGCGCACTGCGGCGTCGGGGTGCTCGAATCCCTGCAGGTCTGCACCGCCGGGCCCGCGGGGCTCGCCGCGGTCGCCGCCCAGTTGCGGGTGACCGTGTCGGCGGGGCAGGGCGTCGCCGCCGAGCAACCCGCGAACCTCGCGTCGATCGGGCCGGTCGTGGTGGGCTCCGTCACCGTCCCAGTCGAGCTGCCGGCCGCCGGCACCGTCGCGCCCACCGTCCCGGCGCTACTGGATCCCACCGCCGTCGCCCGGTTGCCGGCACCGGTCGCCGCCACGCTGCGAGCCTCGGTGCTGGTCGACGAGCATGAGGTGGCCGTCGCCGAGTGCCCGGTTACCGTGCTCGGCGGCGGCCAGTGGGTCGCCCGTCCGGTCCCGCTGGCGCTGGAACTGCTCGCCGCGCACGTGCTGCCGCAGGACCCGGCGGTCGACGCGATACTGACCGAGGCCGCGCGACCGCTGGAATCGGAGGTCGGTCTCGATACCAGCGCCGCGCTCCCGGTCGGCCGGCCGACCGACGGGTACCCGATCGAGCCGGAACGAGTGGACGAGCGAGTGCGGGCGATCGTGGACGCGGTCGGCGCCCGGCGCATCCGGCTGGCCGACCCCGGCCCGGGTTGGCCGCAGGAGCCGCAACAGATCCGCACGCCCACACAGGTTCTGGGCGACGGTGCGGGCACGGCGTTGGATCTGGCCGCGCTGGTGGCAGCCTGCCTGGAGCGGCGCGGTCTGCACCCGCTGATCTGGATCACCGGCGCCCGCCCCCTGCTCGGCTATTGGCGCGAGGACCGGACGCTGCCGGCGGCCGCCGTGACCGACGTCGACGGAGTGGTCAACCTGGTCGACCTTGGCCTGATCGGCTGCCTGGATGTGGCCGTCGTCGCCGGCACTGCCGGCGATCCCGTGACCGACACGTTCGCCCGGGCTGTCGCGGCTTGCCGCCCGCCGTTGCACGGCGACCTGGCGGACGTGCTCGGCGTCCTCGATGTGGCGGCCGCCCGACGGGACCGGATCGACCCGTTGCCGGTACTGGTCACCGCGCCGGACGGCTCCCCGCAGTGGATCGAGTGCCGGCCAGCGGACCGGGATGGCGTGATCGAAAACGGCGCGGACCGCGTAGCGGTGACGGGAATCTCCGGCGGCACCCCGCTCCCGATGACCGACGCGGCAGCCGGCGTCGCATCGGGAGCTGCCGATACGCGCGCGCCGGCAAGGCAAATCGAACCCGGTGGGGCGACCCCGGCACCGCCGATACCGGCCCGGGTGACGCAATGGAAGAACTCTCTGCTGGATTTGTCACTGCGTAATCGCCTGCTCAACTACACCGGGCGCGGGGCGCTCCCGCTGGCCGTCCCGCCAGGCATGCTCGCCGCGTTGGAGGACACCGTCAACGCCGGGGGAGCCATCACGCTGCTGCCCGCCGACCGGCTCTCCGACGTTCAACTGCGTCGCGGCATCCGGTCCGGCCGGGACCTCACCGAGGAGCAGCGCGCCGATCTGCTGTCGACCAAGCACGCCGCCTACACCGATATCCCCACCGACGGTTACGTCGGACGGATGCGCTCGCTGGCCTACCGCGCCCGCACCATCGCGGAGGAAACGGGCGCCAATCACCTGTATCTCGCGCTGGGTACCCTGATGTGGAACCTGGACGGACGCGAACTCCGATCGCCGGTGGTGCTGGTGCCGGTGGTGCTCTCACCCCGATCGCGGCGCGGCGACTACCACATCGAGCTGGACGAGGCCGGCACCTCGACCCCGAACTTCTGCCTGCTGGAAAAGCTTCGTCAGGTGCACGGTCTATCCATCCCGGGACTCGCCGAGCCGAGCGAGGACTCGGCCGGGATCGACCTGGACGCGGCGTTCCGGGCGTTGCGCACGGCCTTGGCCGGGGCGGGCCTGAACTACCGCGTGGAGCAGACCGCCAGCCTTGCGCTGCTCGCCTTCGCCAAGTTCCGGCTCTGGAAGGATCTGGACGAGCACTGGTCCGACCTGGCCCGAAATCCCTTGGTGCACCATCTGATCGCCGACCCGACTGGAATGTTCACCGACCCCGTGAGCGACCTCGATCATGCACCGGATCTGGATGCACTCGCGGCGTCGCTGCCCATCGCCGCCGACGCCTCGCAGGTCGACGCGGTCGACGCGGCCACCGCGGGCCACACCTTCGTGCTGGAGGGGCCTCCGGGGACCGGAAAGTCGCAGACCATCACCAACCTGCTGGCACACGCCGTGGCGAGCGGCCGGCGCGTGCTGTTCATCGCCGAGAAGCGCGCCGCGCTCGACGTGGTGACTCGCCGGCTGGCGGAGATCGGGCTGGCACCGTTCTGCCTGGATCTGCACGACAAGGGTGCCAAACCCGCGATTGTGCGAGCGCAGATCCGAGCCGCGCTGGAGTTGCGGGTCGCCGCCGACCCGCAGGGGCTGTCCGCCGCCCAGCAGGACTTGGACTCCGCGGCCGGGCAACTGGCCCGATATGCCGAGCGGCTGCACCGCCGGAACGCCGCGGGGCTGTCGTTCTACTCGGCGCACACTCAGTCGCTGGCGGTGGGCGACGGGCCGGAGCTGCCGATTCCGCACACCGCCGTGGCGGCACCGGATGTCGACCTGGCGGCCGTCCGCGCCGCCCTCGCGTCGCTGCCCGACGTCGCCGATCCGGCGCATCCCGCTGCGAATCATCCCTGGGGGTTCGTCGACCCGGCCGACCCGTCGGGCATCGACGCTGCAGCGCTGGCCGAGGCCACCCAGGCGGTAGACACCGCCCTGAAGTATCCGGTCGCCGGCCCGGAGGTCGGTGCCGCGCTGGCAGTGGCCCGGACCCCTTCGGACATCGCAGATCTGGCTCGGTTCGCCGGGGGCTTCGCGGTCGACCTGGCGCTGCTCGACCTGGTCGTCACCGACCGGTGGCGGCGCGACGCCGAAGAGGTTCGGGCGGCCGTGGCGGCCTTCGCGAGCACTGCTCATCCGGGCCTGGACATCGCCACGCCGGAGGTGTTCGCACTGCCGGTCGACGCCATCAACGCCGATGCCCGCGCGGCGGATGCCTCCTCCTGGTTCGGCCGCAAGAAGCGCCAGCTCGCAGTTCTCGCGCGGCTGCAACCGGCGCTGCGGGACTCGATGACGGTGCCGCGCAAGCAGATCGCTGTCCTCACCGGCAAACTCGTCGCCGTATGGCAGCAGATCATCCGGCTGCAGGTGCGGGTCGCGCAGGTGCCGGGTCTACAGCCGCCGGACGGGTGGAACCCGCTGGTCGCCGACGGCCGGCGATGGTTGGACGAGCGCATCGAGTGGCTGGCTTGGGCCTCCAACACCGCGGCGCTGCGCGACCGGGAGGGCGTGGCACTGCGGGATCCCGAGCCGTTCCGGCAGGCGGTGCGCCGTCTGCTGGACAGCCGCGCCGTGGTGGGCCTGGACGATCGGGACGCCCTGGGAAGGTTATCGTCGGCGCTGGCCGACCTGGCCGAAATGTGCGGTGGGGATGTTCCTTTCGCCGCCTGGGCCGGCGGCGGTCTGCTCGCCGGCTGGCGGCGCACCGGCAAACACCGGCAGCCCGACCGACCCGGCCAGCCGGACCTCCGGCGCTATCTGGCGCTGCTGACGCACCTGCAGCCGCTCCGCGCGGCCGGGCTGCTCCGGGCCCGCGCGCTGCTACTGTCGGGCGCGATTCCGGCGATCCAGGCGGCGCGAGCCTTCGATGCCGGCCTCGCCACGACCTCACTCGGGGAGCGCGCCGCCGCCACTGGCCTGGATGGCTTCGATGCGATGACGCAGGACCGTGCGGTGCGCCGATTCGCCGACGCCTCGCAGCGAGTCCGCCGGCACCTCGCGAGCGCCATTCCGGACGGCCTTGTCGGATCCCGAACCTTCGACGTCACCTCAAGTTTCGGCCAAGTCGGCGAGCTGGGCCGGGAGCTTGCCAAGCGGCGGCGCGGCTTGGCGGTGCGACCGCTGCTGGCGCGCTACGGCGACCTCGTCACCGCCGTGATGCCGTGCATGCTGGTCAGCCCGGATTCACTGGCCCGATTCTTCCCGCCGCAACCCGGTCTGTTCGACCTGGTGGTGTTCGACGAGGCCTCCCAGATCCGGGTGGCGGATGCCATCGGGGGGCTGGGGCGGGCGAGGGCCGCCGTGGTGGTGGGCGATTCCAAGCAAATGCCACCGACGTCGGTCGCGGAGTCGATGGCAGACTCCCTGGCCGATCGGCTGGACGGCTCGAATCCCGCCGCGGCGGACCGGGAGTCGGCGGCAGACCTGCTCGCCGTGCCCGACGAGGAGTCCATTCTCTCGGAGTGCGTGCAGGCCGGAGTACCGCGCCGCTGGCTGTCCTGGCACTACCGATCGCAGGACGAGTCGCTGATCGCCTTCTCCAACCGGCACTACTACGCCGACCGGCTCTCGACGTTCCCGTCACCGTTGCATGGCACCGCCGATCCGGGGGTGCATGGTCACGGGGTGAGCCTGATCCGGCTGGACGGCCATTTCCTGCGCTCGGATGCTGGAAAGCTGCTGCGTACCAATCCGATCGAGGCCGAGGCAGTGGTCGCCGAGATCCGCCGGCGATTCGATGCGGACCCCGATACGCTGCCGTCGATCGGGGTGGTGACGTTCAATGCCCCGCAGCGCACGCTGATCGAGGCGCTGCTGCGTGACCTGGACGACGACCGCATCGAGGCGGCACTGGACCGCACCGACGGCGCGGGGTTGTTCGTCAAGAACCTGGAGAACGTGCAGGGCGACGAGCGAGACGTGATTCTGTTCTCCACCGCGTTCTCCGCCAATGCGCGGGGCGTGCTGCCACTGAACTTCGGTCCACTGAACCAGATCGGCGGTGAGCGACGGCTCAACGTGGCGATCACCAGGGCCCGCCGGCAGGTGCTGGTGTTCTCCTCGTTCGACCCGGAGGACCTGCGCGCCGAGCAGACCACGTCCCAGGGCATCAAGGATCTGCGTGCCTATCTGGATCTGGCACGGTCCGGAGCGGAAGCGGCGATGGGTGCCTCGCCCCGGGCACCGGCTCCGGACCGGCACCGGGACGAGGTTGCCGCCGCCGCCGCCGAACGTGGGCTGACGGTGCTGCGCAACGTCGGTCTGTCCGGTTTCACCCTGGATCTGGTGCTAGGGGCCGCAGACGGCTCCGACCAGGCTCCGTCCGGCCCGCGGGTGGCGGTCCTGCTGGACGGGCCGGCATGGGCGGCGCGTCGCACCGTGGGCGATCGCGACGGACTGCCCGTCCACGTGCTGTCGGAGCTGATGCGCTGGCCCGCGGTGCAGCGCGTCTGGCTACCGGACTGGTTGCGGGACAGGCAGGGGGTGCTGGACCGCCTGCAGGCCGCGACGCGGATGCCGGAGGGTGCCGGCGCACTCGCGAACGGTGCGCCGGGTGCTGACCCCGCCAAGCCAAGCCTGGCCACTGCGGCGGGGGCGGCGTCATCGAGCGATCACGATCATGGCGACGCGTCGGCTCCCGATGGCCGGCCGTCGCCCGACCCAGCCGCAGCCGATGTCCCGCCGGAACGCCACGGCACCGCGCCGGAGGAACGCGAGGCCGCGCGCGCCACGGATGCGGTCTTCACCCCGTGGATCTCCGGTTACCTGGGCGGCCGGCACGTGCTGGATCGGCTCCCGGCGCCCGACGCCGCCGAGCAGGTCGCTCGGGCGTTGCGTGCCGCCATCGATGCGGAGGGCCCGGTGCACGTCGACCGTCTGGCCAAGCTGGTCGCCGGCGGATTCGACCTCGGCCGGGTATCGGCGGAGCGGCGCACATCGATCCTGGAATGCCTGCCCGACGGCGTTTTCCGAGACCCCGCCGACCCGCAGTTCGCCTGGCCGGACGAGGTGGATCCCGAGGCGTGGACCGGATTTCGCTGCGCCGAGCGGCAGGCCGACCGACCGCTGGAGCAGGTGTGCGCCCGGGAGATCGGCAACGCCATGGTGGCCGTTTGCGTAGCAGGCGCCGGAGTCTCACGCGATCAACTGGAAGCCGAAACCCTGCGCCTGTTCGGATTCCACCGCAGAACCGCGGCACAGGTAGCCCTGTTGGACCGAGCGCTGCGGCGGGCGGCGCTCGAGGGCAGGCTGCGGGTGGACGACGACGTTGTCCGCGCCACGTGACGTCGACCCCGCGGGTTGCCCGCGATGGGTGTTCGGCGCTGAGGTCATCTGTCCTGATGCCCGAGCGCTGTCAACGGCTATGATGCTGATACTTGACGATCGTCACGTAATCACAATACGGTGGTCGGAGAGCCAGCATCATCAGCACCGCCACGGAGGACACCATGGCATCACCCAACCTGCGCCCGCTGGAAGACGGGATCGAGCGGGACGTCGCCGCGATGAACTACGGCAGCTACCTGCATCTGCACACGCTGCTGTCCGCGCAGGTCCCGGTGTCCGACCATCACGACGAGATGCTGTTCATCATTCAGCATCAGACCAGCGAGCTCTGGATGAAGCTGGTCCTGCACGAGCTGCGTTCGGCCATCCGCCTGATCGCCTCCGACGACCTCGGGCCGGCACTCAAGCGGCTGGCGCGCATCAAGCACATCCAGAAGCAGCTCACCGACCAGTGGTCGGTGCTGGCCACCCTTACTCCTAGCGAGTACGCGCAGTTCCGCGGGCTGCTCGGCCATTCCTCCGGCTTCCAGTCCTTGCAGTATCGGGTGATGGAGTTCCTGCTGGGCAACAAGAACGCCGCCATGCTGGCCGTCTTCCGGCACGATCCGGATGCGCAACAACAACTCCGGGACGCTCTGGACTCCCCCAGCGTCTACGACGAATTCCTGAAGTTCCTCGCGCGCCGTGGGTATCCGATCCCGCACCGGCTGCTGGAGCGGGATTGGTCGTCGCCGCACAGCCTGGACGAGGAGCTGGTCGACGTGTTCGTCGACATTTACGCGCGCCCGCGCGAGCAGTGGGATGTCTATGAGACCTGCGAGGAACTGGTCGACATCGAGGACAACTTCCAGACCTGGCGGTTCCGCCACATGAAGACCGTGGAGCGCATCATCGGCTACAAGCGCGGCACCGGCGGGTCGTCCGGGGTGGCATTCCTCAAGCGCGCCCTGGATCTGACCTTCTTCCCGGAGCTGTGGGCGGCCCGCACCGGCATCGGCGAGGGCGCATCCGGAGCCGACGCCGGGCCCCCCGACAGCGCCAACAGCGCCAACAGCGCCGCGAGCGCCGGGACCGAGGGGACGCAGCAATGATGCCCGCACCCGATCGCGCCGCCGCCGGAGCGCTGGACGCCGCCGACCCGCTAGCCCCATTCCGGGCCCGGTTCCTGCCGCACGGCGACGATGTGGTCGCCTACCTGGACGGCAATTCTCTGGGCCGGCCGCTCGCCTCGATCGCCGACGCCTGGCGTGATCTGGCCGAGAATCAGTGGGGGCACCGGCTGATCCGCTCCTGGACCTCGGGCGAGGCCGGCGCCTGGATGGACCTACCCGAGCAGGTCGGCGACGAGCTGGCCGCAGCCACGCTCGGCGCCGCCGCGGGCCAGACCATGATTGCCGACTCCACCACCATCAACTTCTACAAGGTGATGCGCGCAGCGTTGAACCTGCGCCCGGACCGTCGGACCGTCCTCATCGACCGGGACAATTTCCCCACCGACCGATTCGTGGTGGAGTCCATCGCCCGCGAGCTGGACCTGCAGATCCGATGGCTCACACCGGATTCCGCCGCGGGGCTCACCGCCGAGGAGGTGACGGAGTCGTTGGACGACGACGTCGCGGTGGTAACGGCCAGCCACGTGGCCTACCGTTCCGGGTACCTGGCGGACGTGCCGGCCATCACGGCCGCTGCGCACCAGGCCGGCGCGCTCGCCGTCTGGGACTTGTGCCACTCCGTCGGGTCATGCGAGATCGCCCTGGACGACTGGGATGTCGATTTCGCGGTGGGCTGCACCTACAAGTTCGTCGGCGCCGGTCCCGGCGCGCCCGCGTTCCTGTACGCCGCGCGGCGGCACCACGAGCGACTCGACCAGCCGCTGTGGGGCTGGCTCGGCCGGGCCGATGCGTTCGAGATGGAGCAGGGTTACCGCCCGGCCGCCGGGATCCGCTCGATGATGTCGGGCACACCCACCATCCCCGGCGTGCTGGCCGTCCGCGAGGGCGCCCGGGTGATCGCCGAGGCGGGTATCGCCGCGATCCGCGCGAAGGCGGTGGCGCTCACCGAGATGGTCGTCGCGCTGCACGACGAGTGGCTTGCCCCACGGGGTTTCACCCTGGGCTCCCCCCGGGACGCCGCGCAGCGGGGCGGTCACGTGACGATTTCCCGGGCGGACGCCCGCGAGCTGTCCGCGACGCTGATCGAGGCCGGTGTACTGGTCGACTTTCGCACCCCGGACGCGATCCGCATCGGCCTGTCGCCGCTGCCGGCCAGTTTCACCGAGGTGTGGGATGCCATGGCGGTGATCCGCGACCTGGCTTCGTAGGGTCGCGCCATGACCACCTCTTCCGATTCGCTGCCGCCGGACCGGGCCGGTTCCCCGAGTTCGCTCATCGTGACGTTTGCCGGCTGCTACCTGCGCCAGATCGGCGGCTGGATCGCGGTCGCCGACCTGATCCAGCTGCTGGTTCGGCTGGACGTGCCCGCTCCTGCCGTCCGGCAGTCGGTGCTGCGCCTGAAATCCCGCGGATTTCTGCGAGCGGAACGACGGGGAGCGACGGCGGGATACGCGCTGACGGACGCCGGCCGAGCAGACCTGGAGCCCGGCGACCGGCGCATCTTCCGGTACGGGCGGGCCGATCTGGCGGACGGATGGGTGCTGGCGGTGTTCTCCGTGCCGGAGTCGCAACGAAGCCATCGGCACCAATTGCGCTCGCAGCTGGGCTGGCTCGGCTTCGGCACCGTCGGGTCCGGTGTCTGGGCGGCCCCCGCCGTGCTGACCGACCCGGCTCGCGCGCTGCTGGCCGGCAACGGCCTGGACGGCTACGTCACCTGGTTCCACGCCCGTGCGCTGGATCCCATCGACGTGTCGGCCTGGTGGGATCTGGCCGCGCTGCGCGACCAGTACGACAGGTTCCTGCAGCGCTGGGCGCCGGAGGCGGCGCAGAAGAACACGGCTGTGACGAAGACAGCGGTAACGAAGGCCGCGCGCACGAGCACAGCGGTGACCGGGCCGCCGGGCAGCGGCGCCTTCGCCCGCTACCTGCGCCTGGTGGACGACTGGCGACTGTTCCCGCGCATCGACCCCGGCCTGCCTGCCCAGTTACTGCCCGCCGACTGGCCGGGGCCGGCAGCCTGGCAGACATTCTCGGCGTTGCGTGACCATTGGGCCGAGCCCGGGCTGGCGTACCTGCGCCGAGTCATCCACGCCACCGACACCGACACCGACACCGACACCGACGCTGCCGCTGCACCGCAGCCTGCTGGCCGCTGAACCCCACTGCCACCCCGAGCCCCACTGACCCCAACCCAAGGCTCCGGCAGCCCGCTCAGCGCCTCGCCTGCTGCCGAAGCCGGGCGGCCTCCCGGGTCAGATGGTCGCGTTCCGCCGCGCTAGTCGCCGCCCGCGCGGCCTGCGCGTACAGGTCGGCAGCCAGCGCTGTGTCACGCGCGCGCTCGTGTAGGTACGCCGCGGCGGCGGTGTGGCGCGGCAACGCGGCGTCCACCTCGGCGAGCGCGGCCAGGCCGGCTTGGGGCCCGTCGGCCTCGCCCACCGCGACCGCACGATTGAGCGCCGCCAACGGGCTGCCGGTCAGCCGCAGCAGCTCGTCGTACCACTCGACGATCTGCACCCAGTCGGTCTCGTCGGCCGTCCGGGCATCGGCGTGCAGCGCGGCAATCGCCGCCTGCGCCTGATACTCACCCAGCCGATCACGGGCCAGCGCCGCCTGCAGGATCGTCACCCCCTCGGCGATCGACGCCTCGTCCCACCGGGTTCGGTCCTGCCGGTCCAGCGGCACCAGCCGGCCCGCGGGCCCGATGCGTGCGGCGCGCCGCGCGTGGTGCAGCAGCATCAGGGCGAGCAGGCCGGCCACCTCGGGCTCGTCGGTGAGAGCGTGCAGCTGCCGGCCCAGCCGGATCGCCTCGGCGGCGAGATCGACGTCACCGCCGTATCCCTCGTTGAACACCAGATACAGCACCCGCAGCACCGTCGCGAGGTCGCCCGGCCGGTCCAGCGGGAGTCCCGCGATGCGTCGCTTCGCCCTGCTGATGCGCTGCGCCATCGTCGCCTCCGGCACCAGATAGGCCGCAGCGATCTGCCTAGTCGTCAGGCCCCCGACGGCGCGCAGGGTCAGCGCGGTGGCCGACGCCGACGGCAGCGACGGGTGCGCGCACAGGAAGTACAGCGCCAGGGTGTCGTCGGCGCTCGGCACCGGGCCGGCGAGCGGCTCGACATCGACGGCGGTCTCCCGCGCCCGGCGGGACCGGTCGGCGCGGCCCCGATCCAGAAACTTGCGCCACGCCACCGTCACCAGCCACGCCACCGGATCGCGGGGCGGATCATCCGACCACGCACCGAGGGCCTGCAGCAGCGCGTCCTGCACCGCGTCCTCGGCGGAGTAGAAGTCCGCCCCGCGCCGCACCAGCGCCCCGATCACCGCGGGCACCTGGTCGCGCAGCAACTCCGGGTTCATCCGGGTCCTAGTCGGTCACGGTGGGCGGCGCCGCCAAGAATGGCCGGACCTCGAGCCATTCGTGGATCGGCTTACCGCCGGGACCGGGCGCCGCCGACAGCTCCCCGGCGAGTTCCACCGCGCGCTCCCAGGACGCCACGTCGATCACCATCCAGCCGGCGATCAGCTCCTTGGTCTCCGGGAAGGGGCCGTCCACCACCGGCGGCCGGCCCTCGCCGTCGTACCGCACGAACGCGCCGTCCGGCGCCAGCGCCTGGCCGTCCACGAACTCGCCGGTGCCCTCCAGGCGGGCGGCGAAATCGTGCATGTACTGGATGTGCGCATCGACCTCCTGGGGCGTCCACTGGTCCATCGGTGCGCAGTTGACCGCCGGCGCGGGGGTGCCCCGGTAGTGCTTGAGCAGCAGGTACTTCATGGTGACTCTCCTCTCGTCGCGCGGCCCCGGTCGGCCGCTCGTACTGCTGAGACGGAGCCGACGGCCCGTTCTCGACCATCCTGGGGCAGATGGGCGCGAGAATTTTCGCCACCGTGCACGCCGGACTCCCGACCGGTCCGCTGATACCGACGGAGCGGCCGTCCCGCACCCTGACTACCCGTCGCCGACGCCCGAGCCCGCCATCTCCACCAGTGTTCGCGCGGCACCCTCCAGCGCCACGCCACGAAGCCACACCGCCCGGAGCCGGCGCCGCACCGACAGCCCCGTCACCGCTATCGGCGTCAACCGGCCGGCCGCCACGTCCCCCCGCACCGTCAGCTCCGACAGCACCGCCGGCGCGCTGCCACCCACCGCAGCGCCACGGATCGCCGTAGTCGTGGAGAGCTGCAGAGCCGGCGGGGCGAGCGCGCCACAGCGGGCAACTGCGTGCTCCAGGGCCTGCCGAGTGCCCGACTCCGGCTCGCGCAACAGCAGCGGGGTGGCCAGGAATTCGGCCATCGGCACCGGGGAGCGACGCGACGCCCAGGGATGCTCCGGCGCGACGACCACGGCCAGCCGGTCGCTGCCGACCTGCGACCAGGCCAGGGCCCGCGGCACCGACGGCCCCTCCACGAACCCGACGGGCACCTGCCGCTCGCGCACGGCAGCCACGACGTCCGTGGAATTGGCCACCTGCAGGCGCACCGCTATGCCCGGCTGCTCGGCGTGCAGCCGGACGAGCCACTCCGGCATCAGGTATTCGGCGATGGTCAGGCTGGCGGCGACCGTCAACTCCGCGGAGCGCCGCTGGCGCAGGGCGGCCACCCCGCGGGACAGTTCCTCGGCGGCGGCCAGCACCGTGCCACCCCAACCGACCACCAGCTCCCCGGCCGGGGTCAGCGCCGACCCGCGAGTACTGCGCACCAGCAGCTGCACGCCCAGGCGTCGCTCCAGCGCCTCGATCCGGCCGCTCGCCGACGGTTGGCTGATCCCCCGGGCCCGCGCCGCACGACCCAGGCTGCCCCGCTCCGCGACAGCTGCCAGCAGCGCCAACGAGTCGAGATCGGGTAATCGCAGCTGCTGGCCCTGTCCCGGACTGCTCATAGCCAGATCCTATGGCCGGGGCGGCGGGCGTCCGCGACCGAGGCCCACCCCGTCACCGGCTGCTCATTGCCACCCCGCACTTCACCGGGTGTGCACGACCGGTCACTGCGGCGATAATCGACAGCATGGTTCGCCCAGCCGCTGCTCCCCCACGACCGGGCAGCGGTGACGATGCCTCCCGGCTGGCCGCCGCCCTGGGAGTGGTGGATGCGCTGCTGTTCCGCCGGGTCAGCCCCACCCGCTGGGCACATCTGGGAGGGCTGGGCCGCGGCCGCTCCTGGGCCGGCATCATCGAGGTCGACGAGGCCGACGACCCGCTGACCTCCCGGATCCCCATCACCGTCGGGGAGGTCCGGCGCGCTCGGTTCGCGGAATCCACGCGGCTGCTCGGCCCCTACTACGCGGTGTCGGGGGCCGTTGTCAGGGTGAGCAACGATGTCGCGGTGGTGCTGGGCAATCCGGTCGAGGATCTGGCGGCTGCCGACGACGCCGAGTTGCTGCACGTGGCAGCGCTGCTGGACACCGACATCGACGACGTGCTGCCGTCCAAGCGGCTGGCCGACGAGCTTGAGGTGCTGCACACGGTGCGGTCGCTGATGGCGGCGCCGACCAATGCCGGGCTGGTCGACACCCTGCAGCATCTGGTGACGGTCGCGACAGAGGCCCTCAGCTGCGACATCGGCGTGCTGCGAGACGGCGCCGGGCGGCTCGCGATCGCGCCGGAGCCGTTCGGGGCCGCTTCACGGCCGGCCTCGTCGGACTGGCACGCCGCCCTGGACGAGATCGCGGCGCTGATGGGGCCCTCGCTCTGGTGCCTGCAGGACGTGTCCTCCGCACCCACCCTCAAGGCGGTGACGATGTTGCCGGGGGTGCGCTCGCTGCTGGCGGTGCCGGTTCCGCCGCCCGCCGGGGGCATGCTGCTGATGGTGCACACCGCGGCCCGGCCGCGGGGCTTCACCAGCCAATGCCGGCGGCTCGGCCAGCATGTGGTGGACGCGGGCAGCGTCGTCGCGCACGCCGCGGCGCTGCGAGACGACCTGCGGGCGGCGGCCGACCGGGCGGCACGGGCCGCACGCACCGATCCGCTCACCGGACTGGGCAACCGGCTGGCCTGGGACGAGGCGGTCGCGGCAGCCCAGGAACGGGTGGACGCCGGCGCCACGGTCAGCGTGGTCACCCTGGACGTGGACGGGCTCAAGCAGGTCAACGACCGGCACGGGCACGACGCGGGCGACGACCTGCTGCGCCGCTGCGCCGACGCCATCCGGTCGCACTGCGAATCCGAGGACGTCCCGGCCCGGATGGGCGGTGACGAATTCGCCGTGCTGCTGCACGCGGATCGAAGCGCGGCGCAGCGCCGATACCGGGCGCTGGCCGAGACGGTGGGCGCCAGCCGCAGCGGTTTGCACACCGTGGCGGCCAGCGTGGGAGTCGGCACGGCGGCGCCGGGCGGGCGGCTCGCGGATGCGGTCCGGGACGCGGACGTGCAGATGTACCGGCACAAGCGGGAACGCCGTCGGCGGCACCCGGAGCCGGGCCTGGCCGGTCGATGAGCTCGCGCGGGGATCCACCGCTGCCGGCCGTCGACGGGGTACCTGCGGCTCGGCTACACCTGCCGCGCGGCGGGGCATGGTCGACGGTGGCGGAATTCCTGCTGGACCGGACCCGCAAGGCACCCGGTGTGCAGCGGCGGATCGACGCGGGCGAGGTGCTGCTGGGCGACGGCAGCGTGGTCCGGCCGGGCACGCCCTACGTGCCGGGCGGGTGGGTATACCTGTATCGCGACCTGCCCGACGAAGCACCGGTTCCGGGCGAGATCACCGTGCTGCACGCGGATTCCGACATCGTGGTGGTGGACAAGCCGCATTTCCTGGCAACGATGCCACGGGGCAGGCATGTGGTGCAGACGGTCGTGGTGCGGCTGCGCCGGGAGCTGGGTCTGCCGGAGCTGGCGCCGGCGCACCGACTGGACCGGCTGACCGCGGGGGTGCTGCTGCTCACGGCGCGGCGAGAGATCCGGGGCGCCTACCAGGAACTGTTCGCCCGACGTGAGGTCGCCAAGACCTACCTGGCGCTTGCCTCGGTCCGCGCCGACCTGGCGCTGCCCACCGAGGTGCGCTCACGGATCGTCAAGCCCCGCGGGTCCCTGCAGGCCATCGAGGTTCCCGGTGAACCGAATGCCGTCACGCGGGTGGAACTGGCTGGGGCGCCCGGTGTTGCCAGTGCCGCGAATGGCCGGGGCAACGGTGCCGCGCTCTACCGGCTGACCCCGTCCACCGGGCGCACGCACCAGCTCCGGGTGCACCTGGCCGGTCTGGGCATCCCGATCGTGAACGACCCGCTGTACCCGGTGGTGCTGGACCGGGAGCCGGGCGATTTCACCCGGCCGTTGCGGCTGCTGGCGCACCGGCTGGAGTTCACCGACCCGCTGTCCGGAGAGCGTCGCAGCTTCGCCTCCCGGCGAGTGCTCGGCGGACCCGGCACATGAGCCGGTTGGCGAAAGTCTGGCGGCACGCGCGCGATGGGCCACGCGCCACATCAACCGTCATAGGAGAGTCGGGCCGGATCGCCAATCACGCCTGGTAGGCAGCAAACTCAGCTTCGATCAGTGCCACACCACTCGATGAATATCGTTGTTCCCGCTGTCAGTGACATACAGCCGACCGGCCCGATCTACCGCAAGGCCCTTGGGGTACGCAAGCTTCGTGGCAGTCGCGAGCCCCGGTGTCGGCCGACCACGGACGCCCGACCCGATGACGACGAACAGAATGCCCTTAGGCGTCACCTTCACCACTACATTGCTGCCCTGGTCGGAGATGTACAGGTTCCCGGCCGGACCGACGACCACGCCGGACGGATAGCGGAGGGGACTGTCCGCGGCAGGGCCCGGAACGGGAGGAAGAGCGATTCCCCTACCCACAACTACCGACAGCATCCCCGCCGGCGTAACCTTCGCGACCACGCCGTCGAAGGAGTCTGCGATGTAAATGTTGCCCGCGCGGTCAACGGTCACCGCTTCCGGATTCCCGAGGTCCGCATCTATTGCGCGGCCGGGTTTGAGCACACTGGAGTGGCCTCCTCCGGCCACGACAGAGAGTATGCCGTCCGGGGTGACCTTAGAGACCATGTTCTGATGCGCGATGTAGACATTCCCTGCGGAATCGACTGCGACGTCGTAAACGTGCGCAAGATAGTAGGACGTAGCAGGGCCCGGCGTGATGCTGGGAAATTTTCCTCCGCCGCCAGCAAAGATGGACAGCACTCCAGCGGGCGTAACCTTTTCCACCCGTTGGTTGCGCTGGTCAGCAATGTACACGTTTCCGGTAGCGTCAACCGCCACCCCCGTCGGCTCATCCAGGGCGCTCGCCGTGGCCGGCCCGGAGGTTGGCCGACCCGAGGTCCCGTTACCGGCGAAGATGCTTAACTTCCCAGCAGGAGTGACCTTTTCGATCACATCGTTCGCCGTGTCTGCGATGTAGAAGTTGCCCGCGGCATCGACCGCCACTGCCGACGGCTCCCGCAGTGCACTGGCTTTCGCAGGTCCCGGGGTCGGAGACCCCGAGCCCCACACCCCGGCGACGAGGGACAGGATGCCGTCCCGGTCGACCTTCTCGACGTACGCGTTGTGGGTATCGGCGATGTAGAGGGTGCCCGCCGCGTCGACGGCAACTCCGAACGGCTGGTCGAGCAAAGTGGCCGTGGCGGGTCCCGGCACGCTCGGCGGCGTTCTCCCACCTCCGGCGAAAACGGACAGCACCCCGTCAGGAGTCACTCTCGCCACCCGGTAGCTGCGGCTGTCGGCGATGTAGATATTGCCGGAACCGTCGACCGCAACCCCTAGGGGCTGTTCGAGCGCGGTGTCCGTCGCCGAGCCGGGCGTCAACGGTCCCCACTCGCCGATACCCGCGACGATGGACAGCACTCCGTCCGGGGTGACCTTCTCGACCACGTAGTTACCCGTGTCGGCGATGTAGAGGTTCCCGCCGCTGTCGACGGCGATCCCGTGGGCGTGGTACAGCGAGCTGCTGATGGCCGGGCCGGGCACCGGCGTGCCTGGCACTCCCGTACCGGCCACGATCGACAGCACACCGCCCTGCGTGACCTTCTCCACCACATTGTTGCCACTGTCGGAGATGTAGAGATTGCCGGCGACGTCCACGGCAAGACCAGAGGGGGCGCTGAGTGGGCTGGCCACCGCTCGGCCCGGCACCGGCGGCGCGGCAGTACCGGTGCCGGCCACGATGGACAGCACTCCGCTCGGCGTGACCTTCTCCACCATGTTGTTGTCGGTGTCGGCGATGTAGACGTTTCCGTCACCGTCCACGGCGACTCCACGCGGGGACGCCAGATTGCTGGCGATCGCGGCACCCCGCGTCGGGGCACCATCGACACCAACTCCGGCAATGACGCTGATCGTGCCTTTCGGTGAGACCTTCTCCACCATGCTGTTGTAGTAGTCGGCGATGTACAGATTGCCCTTGCGGTCCACCGCGATGCCATCCGGGACGAGGGTCGATGACGTCGCCGCGCCCGGATGAGGTGTGCGGGTGCGACCAGCAACAATCGACAGGTCCGGCCCGTAGGTGTAGCCGGTGTGCTTGGTGGGCACCGAAGTTCCATCCTCGGTGAGGACTCGCACTGTGACGGTTCCCGCGCTGTGCGCCGGGGCGAGGACAGTGATCCGGAAGTCCGACAGGACGTGCAGGCTGGTGCCGGCCGCTGGGTGGTCGGCGGCCGGCCGATCGAAAGTCACCGCGGTCACATCCGACAGTCCACGCCCCGCAATCGTGACGACGCGACCGCCCAGAATGCCCCCAGTCGCGCTACTGAGACCGGTCACCGTCGGGAGCGGAGCGCCCGAACCGAGCGACATGGTTCCGGTGTCGTTCAACCTGAACAGGAACGCCGCCATGACTTGCCTGGTCACCACGTCAGTTGGATGAAAGCCCGGCAGGGTGTGCCCTGGATCGGCGTGGCCCTGACTCAGACCGGTTTCGGAGCCTGTCAAGCTTTTTGAGACACGGTCTTGCTGGGTTTAGTGAGTCGGAT
>ERZ778018.269-NODE-269-length-94821-cov-10.559357_pt1 | contig 94821 bp, 127 predicted proteins | sample MGYA00375748_ERZ778018 | MGnify/ENA primary metagenome ERZ778018 (study PRJEB29350, sample SAMN05509839) | bioreactor metagenome | biome: bioreactor; material: wastewater | place: South Africa: University of Cape Town | collected 2014-04-22 ... | reverse complement strand
TGCGTGAGCTGGCCGCGACCCTGCCGGATGAGCCGGCGGCCGAGACCGATCGGAGGGCGGCATGAGCCTCTCCGTCGCCGTCATCGTCGATTGCGTCGCCATGGCTTATGGCGCCTCGGTCAATGACATCCTGTCGCACCGCAAGCCGATCAACATCGTGCGGCCGCGCCAGATCGCCATGCTGCTAGCGCGCCGCCTGACCGGCCTGTCCTATGTCGAGATCGGTCAGCGCTTTGGCGATCGCGACCACACAACGATCCTCCATGGCTGCCAGCGCATGGAGGAGGCCGAAAAGACCGATACCGGCCTGGCGCGCGACCTCGCCATGCTGGCCCATATCATGCGCACGACCGAGGCTGGCATCCTCAAGGCCGGCGTCACCCTGGTCGGCGATATCGATCCCGTCGCGATCGCCCTGCAGATCGTCGATGCGCCGACCCGTGCCACCAACCTCTCGGTCGATCAGGCGCTCGCGCTGTCGCGCGCCCTGCTCAATGCCCGCGAGGAGCGCCAGGAGGTCATCGTCGAGGCCGGCCAGCTGCAAGAGCTCGCCGAGCGTCAGCGCGCCGAGATCGTGGCGCTCAAGGCGACGATCGTCGGCCTGCGCCAGGCGCCGCCATCCTCCGACGGCGTCCTGCGCCAGGCCGTCGATCGCGTGGTCAGCACGCGCGCCGCCATGGTCGCCAGTGCCTACACGCGGGCGGAAAAGCCGACCCGCGAAGCCTTTGAGCGCGCCGTGCGCGACCTCGAAACCATCACCCAGGAGAGAACCGATGCAGCAGCTTGACACCGCCGGCACCGTCGAGGTGGGCGGAAAATCCTACATGCCCGATGCCAAGGGCTCGCTCGTGCCGCTTGAGCTGGTCAAGCCGGCCGACAAGCTGATGGACGAGATCGTGCGCAAGTGCATGGACTATGCCCGCGAGCTATCGGCGCAGATCGCCCGTTTCAAGGGCCACACCTTCGACGATCTCGGCAGCCTGCAGAGCCTGCTGGAGCAAGAATACGGCGCGCGCGCCGGCGGCCCCAAGGGCAACGTCAGCTTTGTGTCGTTTGACGGCACGTTGAAAGTCCAGGTGCAGATCGCCGACAAGCTCGATTTCGGGCCGGAGCTGCAGGTCGCCAAGAAGTTGATCGACGAGTGCCTGGTCGAGTGGGGCGCCGAGAGCCGGGCGGAGATCCGCGCCATCGTCAACCGCGCCTTCTCAGTCGAAAAAGAGGGCCAGATCAACCGCTCCGAGCTGTTCGGGTTACTCCGCCTCGCCATCGAAGACGAGCGCTGGCAGCGCGCCATGACGGCGCTGCGCGAGAGCATCCGCGTACTCGGCTCGCGCCAGTATGTGCGGTTTTACGAGCGCACGACGGCCGCCGATACCTGGCGCGCCATCACCATCGATCTGGCAGCAGCGTGAGGAGCGCGGACATGGACCTGACCGAAATCCAGGCGCAGCTCTCCGCTGCCATCGACCGCCAGCTGCCCGAGCGCGAGCGGCCCGTTGCCCAGGCTCTGCTCGGCCTCGGCCTGCACATTGCCGGGCAGCTCTCCGGCATCCGCCAGTCGCTCGACACCATCGCCAAGGGCGCCGCGATCGCCATGGCCGACATGGACAAGGAGGACTGACGATGCCCCGCCTCGATACCCGCCGTTGCCTGTATGGCGAGCCGCGCCTCTCCGATGCGCAGGTGGTTGCGCTGCGCGGTGCAGCCGAAGGGCGCGACATCTTGGACGATGTCCGAACCGGAACGCTGAGCTCACTGCATCGGCACCTCCTGATCGACGTTATGGCGAAGCCCGGCGAGATGATCACCGGGCGTGGCCGCAAAATCCTCGCGGCGATCGACGCTGCCAAGGTGGAGGGCTGAGCCGATGAGCGCTCTCTACTGGACCCACCCTGCTGCTCGCCTCGACGGCTATTCGGCGTCGAGCCGAGGCGACAAGGCCACGCTCACCATCAAGCTGACCATCAGCGATCCGCATGAGCTCGGCTATCTGCTGTCCCAGCTTGCCGAGGTAAAGCAGCAGGAGCGGCCTAAGCCGGTCGCGCCGAAGCGCCGTCAGCTCCTGCTCGAGCACAAGCCCGGCACGCTCGTTGCCGCCGTCCTGCTGGCCATCGGCGTGCTCGCCGCGCCGCCGGCCCGCGCCGAGGATAACGGCGCGCTGGCCTTCTGGCGGCAGGCCGAAGCCAAGCCGGCCGCGCCGCGCTGGCGCGCCGATATCCCGCTGCCGCCCGACGTGCGGCATCTGCGCGCCCTGGTCGCGCGCACCGCGTCCCGGCATGGCGTGCCGCCTCGCGTCGCCATGGCGGTGGCCAAGGTCGAGAGCGGCTATCGCTGCCACGTTCGCAGCCATGCCAATGCGCGCGGCCTGATGCAGGTGCTGCCCGCCACGGCGCGCGGCGTCGGCGTCACCGGCAACCTCTACGACTGCCAGCACTCGGCCACGGCCGGCGTGCGCTACCTCGCCCGCATCATCAGCCGGCACGGCGTCAGCTGCGCCTCGCTCTCGCTCTATGAGCGCCGCGAGGCCGCCCGCCCGCGCTGCACCGCCTATGGCCGCAAGGTTATGGCGGCGATGGGGAGGGTCGCGCTGTGAAAATCACCATCGAGCCCACGTCCGAGTTGATCGAGGCCGGCCCGTTCATGGCCCGGAAATGGGCCGGGACGGCCGAAGACGGCACGCGGCTCCATGCCCTGATCCTCGTCGTCGCCGTGCATGTGGATGGCGATCAGTCGGCATTCGAGCGCGAGCTGATTAGCCTCGGCGAGGCCGCAATCCATACGGCCCAGGGCGGGACGGTCTCGTGATGCGGCCGCACGCTGTCGAGCTTTTGGTGATGATCTGTCTCGAGACCGATGATGCCGTGCTCGTGACGATCGAAGACACCCGTGGTCGGGGCGCCTGGCTCCCGAAAAGCTCCTGCCAGTTTGAGGAGCCGATCCGGGTCGGTCGCGCGCAGATCATCACCACCTACGAGCGCCTCGCGATCGAAAAGGGCCTGATCTGATGTTGCCGACCCACGATTTTCGCGAGGGCGAACTGGTGCTGGTCAGCACCGTGCACGGCCTGACAGGCCGGCCCTCCGGCGTCGCCATGCGCGGCGTCATCACCGCGCTCATGCAGCACGACCGCCTGCGCGTGCGCCTGTCCGACGAATTGACCGTCCTGGTCGAGGCCGCCGACTGCCGGCGGGAAGGAGAGGAATAATGGACATCGACGCACCCGCCGGGAAATCGATCAGACCCGTCAGGCCGCTCCCCCTGACGGACGATCTGATGCCTGGGCCGGTCGGCGCACGCCCGACCATCACCCGCATGCGGCCAGAGAGCCTGTGCGTCGATGCCAGCTACCAGCGCGAGCTGTCGCGCAAGTCGATTTCGCTGATCCACAAGATGGTCCGGGAGTGGGACTGGCGGAAATTCAAGCCACCTGTGCTCGTCAAGGTCGGCGACGACTGGCACATCATCGACGGCCAACACACCGCCATCGCTGCCGCGACCCACGGCGGCATCGGCGAGATCGACGTGATGATCGTCGACGCGGTCGAGCAGGTGGATCGGGCGAAAGCCTTTATCGGCCACAATCGCGATCGCGTCGCCATCACGGGCACGCAGATGTTTTTCGCGGCCGTCGAAGCTGGTGATGAAGATGCTCTGACAGCTCAACAGGTCTGCGAGCGCGCCGGGGCAACAATCCTGCGCAACGCCAGCCCCGGCCGCGCCTATCGCGCCGGAGAGCTTGTTGCGGTGTCCGCCCTCGTCGCGCTTGTGCGCCGCCGTTCGGCACAGAAAGCCCGGATCGTCATTGAAACGCTCGTCAAGGCGGGTTGCGCGCCGATCAGCGCGGATCTCGTACGGGCGGTCGATCACGTCCTGAACGACGAGCAATACGCCGGCGATCTCCAGCCGGAGGACGTTGTCTCCACGCTGATGAAGCTCGGGCCGACGCTTGGCCACAAGGCCGTTGAACTCTCCCTGGCGAAGAAGATGCACCGCTGGCGGGCAGCGGCGATCGTCATTTTTCAGAACACGAGGAAACGCCGTGGATCATCTCGCGAGGATTGAGGCTCTCGAAGCCGAGAACGCGCGCCTGCGCGACCGTATTGATGTGCTCGAAGGCATGACCGGCACGACAGGGCCTGAAATCCTACCAGCGTTCCTCGGGCTGACGCCGAAGGAGGCTGTCCTGGTCGGCGGTCTCCGGCGCCGGAAGTCGTGCACCAAGGAACAGTTGCTGACCATCATCTATGGGGCTCTGCCTCCAGACGATCAGCCCGAGATCAAAATCATCGACGTATTTGTCTGCAAGATCCGGAAGAAGCTTGCTCCGCACGGCATCATGATCCGCACGTTGTGGGGGCTGGGATACGAGTTGCCGCCTGATAGCCGCAGCCGGCTCGATGCCATGATCGAGGTGGCAGCATGAGCCGCGCCTCCATCAAGGCGAAGATCGCCGCGCTGCGCGCCAAGACGACATCGGCCGGCTGCACCGAAGCCGAAGCCCTGGCGGCGGCCGCGCTCGCTGCCGATCTGATGGTCAAGCACGGCCTGTCCGAGGCCGAGATCGAGATGGTCGAGGCAGCGGCCCGCGAGAAAACGGTCACCGCCACCTGGCGCACCGACCTCGCCAGCATGATCGCGCATTGCACCAACACCGCATCGGTCGTTAGCCGCGATGGCGACGGGGCGATCGTCACCTTCATCGGCCGCGAGCCCGGTCCGGAGATCGCGGTCTACCTGCGCGATGTGCTGTTCCGCGCCGTCGACCGCGAGCTGCGCGCCTTCAAAACGTCGACCTATTACAAGCGTCGCCGCACCTTGAAGGCCAAGCGTGCGGCAGCGGCCGACTTCGTCGCGGGCGTGGTGCGTCGCCTGCGCTGGCGCCTGCTGGAGATGTTCAAGCCCTCGCTCGATCCGGAAGCCAAGGCCGAGGCGAAAAAGGCGCTCGACCTGCGCTGGCCGGAGACGGTCGATTACAAGGCACCCGCGCGCCAGGAGCGCTATTTCGAGGCGGCCCATCTCGGCTGGAAGGCCGGGGCGAACGCCACGCTCGGCCATGGTGTCACCGGCGATCGGCCGACGCTGCAGATCGGCGGCACGAAATGACCGATCGCCCCCGCATCTCGCTCAACCAGCAAGCCGAGGCGCTGCACACCGCCTGCACCAGATCGCCGCCGGCGGCACCGTCAAGAGCGGGCGCGGCAAGCCGGCCGAGGAATACGACCTGCGGCGCCTGCAGGCGGTGCTGCGCACCATCAACTGGTTTCAGGATCACGAGGACGAAATCCGCGCCTTCATGGCGCAGGCGCCCGAGGCTCGCCGGGCATTTCTTGCGAGCAGAGGGAAAGACCATGGATGACATTGCTGCCGAAATGAATGACGCCACCGTCGGCCAACTCAAGGCCATCATCGAGCGGATCGAGCGCCTGGAAGAGGAAAAGAAGTCCCTCGCTGAGGACGTCCGCGACGTCTACGCTGAGGCGAAGGCCAACGGATTCGACACCAAGGTGCTGCGCCACCTGGTTGCGCTGCGAAAGCAGGATATCGACGAGCGCAAGGAGCATGGCGAGATCCTCGATCTCTACCTCTCCGCGCTCGGCATGGTGATCTGAGGCCCGCCCTGTGATGGCCCGCGCCGCCCGCCACCCCTCCTTCGCTCCGCTGCTGGTCTGGACCGGCCTGCAGGAGCTGGAGCGGTTGCACGCGCGGCGCGAGGCGCTCTCGCAGCGCGTGAAGGTGTTGCCGCCCAACAGTCATCGGCGCGTCGAGCTCGAGGCCCGGCTCCGCGCCCTCACCAACGATCTTCTAGCGGCCGAGCGCCGCGTCGCCGAGGAGGCAAGCAATTGAGCCGCAATCCCCTGCTCGCCAAGATCCACATCGCCCGCAAGGAGCTGGCGATCCCCGAGGAGCAATACCGCGCCTTGCTGGTGCGCATCACCGGCCAGAATAGCGCCAGCGTCCTGCGCGACGCCCAACTCCAGGCGGTGCTCGACGAGTTCCGCCGCTTCGGCTGGGCGCCGGCCAACACGTTCAAGCGCTCTGACAAAAAGCACGTCCGCCTGGTGTTTGCGCTGTGGACCGAGCTCGGCCGCCTCGGCGCCGTCGACGCCACGCGGCCCGCGCTGCGCGCCTTTGTCGAGCGCCAGGCCGGCGTCGCCGACCCGGAGTTTTTGACGGCGCAGGAGGCCTACAAGGTCACCGAGGCGCTCAAGAGCTGGATCGAGCGCACCAAGAGGGCCGCGTGATGCTGCATGTCTCCGATCACGCCCTAGTCCGGTTTTTGGAGCGCGCCGGCGGCCTCGATGTCGAGGCCATCCGCAAGCACATTTCAATGTCGCTTCAAAAGGCCGCAAAATCCGCCGAGCAGCTTGGCCAGGCAAACTATTCCGTCATGGCGGATGGCGTCTCCTACATCGTCAAGGCCGGCACCGTCACCACGGTGCTGTACGACGATCCGGCGCTCGATCGCCGCCGGGGCAGGTAAAATGAGCTCCGCCGGCTGGCCAGACCTGCCTCCCTTGCTTGCCGAGATCGCCGAGGTCGTCGGCATCGACGCCGCCTTGGCGATCGCCGAGGCCAAGGGCGGGCAGCGTGTGACCATTCCGGGACGCCTGAGCAACGGTCATTGGCTGGTCAAGGCGATCGGCCGCGACAAGGCTGAGCAGATCTCGGCGCATTTCGTGGCGGGCTCGGGCGGCCGGCTCGGGCTTGATATTCCGCTCGGCCCGACCGGCAGCTATCTGGCCGAGCGCCGGCGCCGCCATCGTCTCGTGACGCAGGCGCTGGCGGACGGCGCCACCACCAACCAGGCCGCGCAGCGCGCCGGCATCACCAGGCGCTCGGTTTTTCGGCAGAAGACGCACCGCCACCACAAAGGGCAGGGATCGCTGTTTTGATCAGCAAGAGGGTGACGCGCGTCACCCTCTCATGAGCTAGCCGGTACAGGCAATTTCGGGATCGCCAATCATCAACGAGGCCGGCCACTCACGTCAAGCCGGCTCGTGATCCCGGAGCCTGCCATGATCCCCGCCCGCTTTGCCTATCTCGCCGCCGCCGCCAGCCCGGTCTGGCTCGTCGCCGCCCTCAAGGAGGTCGAGGCCGGCGTCAAGGAGGTTTCAGGCGCCAGGTCCAATCCGCGCATCCTCGAATATCGCAAAATGGGCAAGACACCATTCGGCGGCGATGACGGTGCCGTGCCGTGGTGTGCGATCTTCACGAACGCGATGCTGGAGAGCACCGGCGTCCTGGGCTCGCGATCGGCGATGGCGCGTTCCTATATGCGCCATGCCGATTTCGTGAGCCTCGATCGCCCGATGCTCGGCTGCATCGCCGTCAAGTCCAGCAATCGCGGCGCGGCCAGCGGCCATGTCGGCTTTTATGTCGGCGAGGACGGTCTGTTTGTCTATCTCGCCGGCGGCAACCAGGGCGATGCCTGCTCGATCTCGGCGTTCAGAAAGTCCGAATTTGTGGGTTGGCGCTGGCCCAAGGGTCAGCCCAAGCCGGCCGCGCCATGGGATCAGCCCTACCGCCTGCCGATACCGGGCCGGAAGCCAAAGCCGACCAGCGACGCGTAATGCAGCGCCTGCCTCCCAAGCCGCGCCGGCGATTTTCGAAGGGCTGGACCAGCGCCAACGTGGTGATGGCCTGGGTGGCGATCGCCGCCGCCATCGCGATGGGGCCAGCCATGGCGACGATCGTCGTGCCGCTGATGGTGGTGCTGATCGCCTCCATCCTCGGCGTCTACCAGGGCTTTGGCCATGCCGACCTGCGCGCGATGTGCCGCAACAACGGCGGCTGGCCGGATAGCGCGCCAGCGCCGCCGGAGGATCAGCCATGATGGACTTGTGGGCATGGGCGGGGCAACGCCTCGCCAAAGTGGCTTGGCCGCTCCTGGTCGCCGGCCTGGTGCTGGCGGTGATCGCGCTGGGCGCTTGGGGTGCTGCGTACAAGCTCGGCGCGATCATCGACCAGGCCGCCGCCACGGCGCGCGCCGAGCGCGATGCGCACTGGCAGGCCGAGATCGCCAAATCCAACGCCGAGACCGAGCGTAGGCGCGCCGAACGTACCGAACAGGTCGCCGGGCTCAACACGCAGGCCATGGCCGAGATCGATCGGCTGCGGCGGGACAATCAGGCACTGGAGGCCAAAAATGCGGCATTGCCGGTGGATCATAGCTGCGGCCTTGGCCGTGCTCGTGTCCGGCTGCTCCCACCGTGACCCGGAGCCGACCGTGCGCACCGTCATGATCGAGGCGCCGGTGGCCCCGGCCGCGCGCGAGCCGTGCGCGTCTCCCGTCGCCGTGCCCGACCGCGACCTCAACGAGCGCGAGATCACGACTTACTGGAGCGCCGATCGCACGGCACTCCGCGAATGCGAGGCCCGCCGGGCGGCGGCAGTAGGAGCACCGAGGCAATGAGCGAACTCGATCTTTTTTTCCGCGTGTGGGCGGGGATCACGCCGTTCGCGACGCTGTGGGGCGCGTACATGCTGTCGCGCCGGAAGGCCGACCTGGAGGCACTAGCAGGCAAGGCCGAAAAGACAGACCTCGCCGCCGTCTCGACCAGGCTCACCGCCGCCGAAGCCAAGCTGATCCAGGTGATCAAGGAGATGGAACACCTGCCGAGCAGGGAGAGCTCGCACCGCATGGAGATGACGGTCCAGCGCCTCGAGGGGCAGCTCGAGGTTGTCATCGAACGTCTCAAGCCAGTCGCGCGCATCAGCGAGCGGCTGCAGGAATTTTTGCTCGAGCAAGCGGGAGCTAAAGGCAAATGACCGATTTCCGGAGGCTGATCGTCGAGGACGCTCGCCTGATCCTCCTCAAGGCGCTCGCGGCGCAGACCGATGACACGCTGCACTCCGATCTGCTGCGCGCCGAGCTGGCGACCTTTGGTATCCGGCGCGATCGCGCCTGGGTGCATGGCGAGCTCGACTGGCTCGCCGAGCACGGCGCCGTGACGCTGGTTGATGCCGGCTCGGTCAAGGTCGCGACCCTGACCGAGAAGGGCGCCCGTCACCTTGCCCGCGAGATCGCCATCGAGGGCGTCAAGCGTCCGTCGCGGGAGGATTGACCATGGCCACGCGTGGCCGCCTCTCGTCGATCGACTTGCTGCCGCCCGAGGCCGAGGAGGATGTCGTCTGGGCGTTCGGGCAGCTGCGCGCCCGCAAGATGACCCAGGAGGACATTCGCGAGGCCTTTAACCTCCGCCTGAAAATGAAGGGGCTCGAGGCGATTTCCGCCTCGGCTTTTAATCGTGCGGCCGTCCGCACCGCCCGCATGTCGCACCGCCTCGGCGAGGTGCGCGAGATGGCCTCTGCCCTCGCCACGAAATTCGAGGATGGCGGCGACGAGGATCTGACGCTGTTGCTGTCCGAAACCCTCAAGACGCTCGTATTCGAGATGCTCGAGAACGCCGGCAACCTCAAGGCGAGCCCGCTGACCGCCGAGATGATGGCCAATTTCGCGACCGCGCTGCACCGCGCCGAGGGCGCCAAGAAGATCTCGGCCGACACCCGCAAGATCATCGATCGTGATTTCCGGAAGAAGGCCGAGGCGGCGATCGACAAGGTGGCTAAGGTCAAGGGCATCACCGCCGAAATGCGCGAGGACTTCAAGCGCGGTTTGTTCAACGTCCGGCCGGAGAACGAGAATGGATAGCAAATCCATCCTCGCTGCTGCCAAACAGAGCCTCAAGGCAGCTGCGGTTGGCGCTGTCGCACTCGCCACGGTGCTTGGCACGACGCCAGAGGCTGGCCAGCGTCCGACGCGCGACCAGTGGGTCCAGCTCCGCATTGACCAGGGCCGTGCCACCGCTGCTGACTGGCGCGAGACCGCGACGCTGCTCGGCTACCAGGCGCGCATCATCCACGCCTGCGAACAATACGATGTCGTTTTCGTTGAAAAAAGCCGCCGCACGGGCGCAACCTGGGGCGCAGCGGCGCACGCGGTGTTGCTCTCGGCCTCGGCGCGCGGCCAGGGCGGCATGGATACGCTCTATATGGGCACGTCGCATGACATGGCCAAAGAGTTTATCGACGCGGCGGCCGACTGGGCCCGGCTGTTCGAGCGGGCCTGCTCGGCGATCAGCGAAACGATCTTCGACGATGGCAGCGAGAAGGGCATTCAGGCCCTTAAAATCGACTTCGCTTCCGGCTATTCGATCGTCGCGCTGTCGTCCAAGCCGCGTAGCTTGCGCGGCCGCCAGGGCTTTGCCATCCTCGACGAGGCGGCCTTCGTAGACAACCTCGGCGAGTTGCTCAAAGCCGCCATGGCGTTTCTCGTCTGGGGCGGCAAGGTGCTGGTCATCTCGACGCACAACGGCGATGCCAATCCGTTCAACCAGGCGATCCAGGACATCCGCAGCGGCCGGCGCAAATACGGCCTGGTGCGCTTTGATCTCGACGATGCCCTGCGCGACGGCCTGTTCGAGCGCATCTGCCTGATCAATCCGCACAAGCATGGCGAGTGGACGCCCGAAAAAGAGGCGGACTGGCGCGAAAAGCTGATCGACGATTATGCCGATGGCGCCGACGAGGAGCTCTATTGCATCCCCTCGCAGGGCTCCGGCGCCTGGCTGACCTCGGCCTTGATCGAGGCGCGCATGGTGCAGCCGCCACCTGGTGAGCAGCGCGTGCTTCGGCTGAGCTTGCCGGCCGATTTTGTCTTCCGGCCGGAGATCCACCGCAACGCCGAGATCCGCGCCTGGATCGAGCAGGAACTCCTGCCGGTGATGCGGGACACGCTCGACCCGCACCTGATGAGCGCGCTCGGCCATGACGTCGCCCGCTATCGTGACGCCTCGGTGATCGTGCCGATCCAGATCACGCGCATCATGCGCCGTGTCGTGCCGTTTGTCGTCGAGATGCACCGGGTGCCGTTTGTCCATCAGGAGCAGATCCGCGACGCCATCGTCGACGGGCTGCCGCGCTTTGTCGGCAGTTGCACGGATGCCACCGGCATCGGCAACCAGCTCGCCGAGAACGGGATGCTCAAATACGGCCCGTGCATGGTCGGGGTTAAGCTCTCGACCGAGTGGTACCGCATCGAAATGCCGCCACTTAAGGCGGCGTTTGAAGACGATACGATCTCGATCCCGGCCGATGCCGATCACAATGCCGACCTGCGCATGGTCAAGATCGTGCGCGGTATCGCCCAAGTGCCGGCGCTGCGCATCACCTCATCGACCGGCGAGAAGCGCCATGGCGACTATGCCATCGGCCTGGCGCTCGCCTATGCCGCAACCCGCATGACGGTGGAGGCTTACGGCTACCAGAGCGCTCGGCCTGGCGCCGATGCTCGCAGCCGGCGCGATGCTCGTGACGATGTGCGCGACGTGATGATGCCCGACCGGCGCGACGGCCTTTGGTGAGGTAACAGGATGGCGACCCCCTACAAGATCCTCGGTCCGGACGGCCAGCCGATCCAGCGCGCCGTGCTCAGCCAGGAGCGCGCCGTGCCGAGCGTCACCGGCGTCCGGCACCAGTTTGACGACTTCGTCGCCCCGGGCCTGACGCCCGGCCGGCTCGCCGCCACGCTGCGCGATGCGGCGATCGGCGAGATGTATGATTTTCTCACGCTCGCCGAGGAGATCGAGGAGCGAGAACCGCATTACCGCTACGTGCTGGAGACGCGCAAAAACGGCGTCACCAGTCTCAACCTGCAGGTCGATCCGGCGAGCGAGAGCGCGCGCGACATCGAGATCGCCGATTTTTTGCGCAACGAGATCATCGAGACGCCGGCCTTCGGGCAGGTCATCGACATGCTCGTCGACGGGCTCGCCAAGGGCTACTCCGCCGTTGAGATGGTGTGGGAGACCGGCTCGGCCTGGCTGCCGCGCCAGTTCATCTGGCGCGACCCGAGGCTATTCCAGTTCGACCGTGAGACCAGGCGCGAGTTCCGCCTACGCGTCCAGGGCGAGCCGGATGGCCGGCCGCTCGAGCCGCTCAAGTACCTGGTGCATGTGCCGCTGCTCAAGATGGGCCTGCCGGCGCGCAATGGGCTCGCCCGCGTCGCGGTGTGGAGTTTCATGCTCAAGTCGTTCAACTTGCGCGACTGGGCACAGTTTCTCGAGATTTACGGCATGCCGATGCGGCTCGGCAAATACGGGCCGGGCTCGTCCAGTGACGATCGTGCCGTGCTGCTCGCCGCCGTGCGCAACCTCGGCCGCGATGCGGCGGCGATCGTGCCGATGGGCATGGAGCTCGAGCTCGTCGAGGCCAAGGGTTTTTCCGACAAGCCGTTCGAGACCTCGGCGCGCTATCTCGACGAGCAGCTCGCCAAGCTGATCATCGGCAAGCCCGGCGACGGCATCGCCTCGTCGCGCGCCGGCGAGGAGACGCTCGACAAGGTCCGCATCGACATCAAGCGTTCCGACGCGCGAGACCTCGCGCTGACCTTGATGGGGCAGATGATCCGCCCGGTGGTTGATCTCAACTTCGGGCCGCAAAAGCTCTATCCGCGTGTCCATATGCCGATCCCGGAGCGCAAGGATTTGCAGGTCTGGTCGGACGCCGTCGGCCAGTTGGTCGATCGCGGGCTCGAGGTCGAGCAGAGCCAGATTTATGATGTCCTCGGTCTCAAGGAGCCGGACAACGGCGCCAAGCTGCTCAAGCCCGGCAAGTCCGATATCAAGGCCACGCCGCCGTCGCCGATCGGCGAGGCCAGCGCCATCTCGCCCTATCGGCTTGATCCGCGCCAGTGCCCGTCCTGTGGCCCGGCCCGGCTTGCGGCCGATGCGCCGGGTGATGAGGCCAGCGAGGCTGACCTGCAGATCGCCGAGGCGCTCGAGGGCTGGGAGCCGACCATGGCGCCGATCGTCGCCGCGATCCGTGCTGCGGCCGACGAGGCCGACAGCTACGAGGCATTCCAGGCGAGCCTCGACCGCCTGGCACCGGGGCTCCCGGTCAAGCGCCTGGCGCGCCGTCTGGGCATAGAAACCCTGATCGCACGGGGCCGTGGCGATGCTGGAGATGAGTGACGCCGGCAACGTCGCCGTTAAAGCGGTTTTGAAACGGTTGGGCGGGGGCTGTCCCTTTATTCGACAGATGGGCGCCGGCAGCCGCTCGCGCCCGCCTGCGGGCCTCTGCGGCGGGCGGTGACCGATGGCCGACGAGAAGCTGTTTCAGACCGCGCCGAAAGAAGTCGTCGACTATTTCAAGCGGCGGCCGAGCCGACCGACATTTCACTGGGCCGAGATGGCTCCCAGGGAGCACGCGCTTGGCTTTACCGTGGCGCGCACCGCCGGTTTTGATGTGCTCGACGATATCCGATCGGCCGTGCAAAAGGCGGTTGTCGATCGCGTGCCGTTTGCGCAGTTTCGCGACGAGCTGACGCCGATCCTCAAGGCCAAGGGCTGGTGGGGCGTCAAACAGATTACCGATCCGCGCACCGGCGAGATCGTCAAGGCACAGCTCGGTTCGCTGCGCCGGCTCGACCTGATCTACGATGCCAATATCCGCTCGGCCGAGGCGGCCGGCGACTGGGGCCGCATCCAGCGCGTCAAGGACGTGCTCCCCTATCTCGAGTACATGACCTCGACCTCGGAGCGTAAGCGCCCGCTGCACCTGTCATGGGTCGGCACGACGCTCCCCGTGGATGACGACTGGTGGTCGACGCATTACCCGCCCAATGGCTGGCGCTGCAAATGTCGGGCGCGCTCGCGTGCCGAGCCGCGCGACGGCGTGCCGACCGAGGCACCGCCGCTCGATCCGCGCTCCTGGACCAACCGTGCCACTGGCGAGACGCGCATGGTGCCGGCCGGCATTGATCCGGGCTGGGACAGCAACCCCGGCATGTCCCGCGAGCAGATGGCCGGCAAGCGCATGACCGCCAAGCTGGACGCGATGACGACAGACGTGCGGCGCGAGACGATCGCCCAGATGCGCAAGGACCCGGTGTTTGAGTATGTCGTCGACAATGGCGCCGGCTATAAGCCCACCATGCCGGGCGATCACGCCATCCGTGATCTGCGCTGGCCGGTTGCCGCGCTCTCCGATGATGCCGCCCGCGCCCTCGGCACGACGAGCCGCACCGTGGCGATGACCATCGCCACCGCCGAAAAGCAGTCGCGCGCCCGCCGGCACCAGCCACTCGCCATTGCGGATTACGACCTGGTGCAGCAGATCATCGACGCGCCCGACGCTGTCATCGATGACGGCGATCTCGCGCTCTGGCGCTATTTTGGCGAGCGGCCCTGGAAAGCTGTGATCAAGCGCACGGCCGAGGACGAGATCCTGCTGACCTCCCTCCGGCCCGACGCGGCCGAGAATGTCGGCAAGGCCGCAAAATCGAGAATAAAAGGGGATTGAAGCGGTCGGAGGGGCGCTAGTCCCTCCCGGCTCATGACCGGCACAGCATGGCTCGACCGCTCGGCGAATATAGCGCATGCTGGCGCCCAGCGAAAGCCTCCCGGAAATTGCGTGAGGGGTGACGCGCGTCACCCTCTTTTGCGACCGCGCCTACGGCCAATGTGCCGGACATGGCGCACCGATCCACCACCCGAGACGACGCACTGCCCCCTGGCCTCACCGCCGGCGGTGTTGCGTTTGAGGTTGCCCTTGCGGCGGCCGGAGCCGATGGAGTGGCGACACCGCCGGTCTGGGTGCAACTGACGCCGCGTGGCGCCGTCGAGGCGCGCGATCGCCGACGGTTTGTGTTCGACCCTGAGCGCCTGGCCGCCGCCTTTGCCGATGACACTCTCAAGCTGCCGATCGACTTCGACCACGAGACCGAATACGCGATGTTGCTGGGTTCGAAGCCCGCTCGTGCCTGGATCGTAGCCGTCGAGGCTCGTGCGGAGGGGCTTTTCGGCAAGGTCGAATGGCTGCCCGATGCAGTCACAGCCCTCGCGGCCAAGGCTTATCGCTACATCTCTCCGACATTCTGGCGCGACGAGGATGGCGTCACGGCGCGCCTCCTCAAAGGTGCTGCGCTCGTCTCGTCGCCGGCGCTCGGTATGCCCGCCATCGCATCAGCCTCGCAAACCAAGGAAGCCCCCATGCTCAAGGAAATTCTGGCCGCGCTCGGCCTGAAGGAAGCTGCATCGCTGCCGGAGACCCTCAGCGCGATCACGGCGCTGTCGATGCCGGACCCCGAGAAATTCGTGCCGGCGGCACAGCACGCCGCGACGGTCGCGGCCTTGTCGGCCGCCCAGGCGACGATCGATGCGGCCAACCAGGCCGCGCAGACCGCGCGTTGCGCCACCCTCGTCGACGGCGCGATCGCGGCCGGCAAGCTCGCGCCGGCCGCCAAGGATCAGTACCTGGCGCTCGCCAGCGCCGCTTACGACGCCACCAAGGCGGCGATCGACGCCATGCCGGTGCTGCTCAAGCCTGGCCAAGACCCGGCAATCCCCGGTGACCCGGCCGCGACGGCCGGATCTCTCACCGATGCCGAGCGGGCGATCGTCCGCAACCTCGGCGTGAGCGAGGCCGATTTCCTCGCGGCGCGCGCCGCCGAACGCGCCGCCTGACCTCAACCCGATCCACTACCGGAGCCCGCTCACATGGCACTCAGCAAACCCCGCGACACCTGGACGCGCGAACCCGACCTCCTGGTGCTCCCCGTCGCCGCCGCCAAGGTCATCCACCAGGGCGGCATCGTCTGCGTCAGCGCCACCGGCTATGCGACGCCTGGCGCGGTCGCGACCACGCTCAAGGCGGCCGGCCGCGCCGAGGAGAGTGCGGACAATACCGGCGGTGCCGATGGTGCGCTGAGCGTCACGGCGCAGCGCGGCGTGTTCCGGTTCAAGAATTCGGCGACCGATCCGCTGACCCAGGCGGACGTGCTCAGTGATTGCTACATCGCCGACGACGAGACTGTCGCCAAGACGAGCGGCGCCAACACGCTGTCCAAGGCCGGCAAGGTGCTCGAGGTCGAGGCCGCCGGCGTCTGGGTCGAGATCCGCTAAGGCCGCCGCCCGCAACCCCTAACCATCGCGGCACCGCCGCGCCCGAGGACCGACCATGATCATCAATTCGGCCAATCTGCGTATCCTGACCACCGGGCTGCGCACCAACTTCCAGGCGGGCATCGCGGCGGTACAGCCGATGTGGGCGCGTTTTGCCACTGAGGTGCCCTCGACGACGAGCGAGGAGCTCTATCCCTGGCTCGACCAGATCCCCGGCATGCGCAAGTGGATCGGCGAGCGGCAGGTCAAGAACGTCAAGACCTCGTCCTATCGTCTGGTCAACGAGGACTGGGAAGATACGATTTCGGTCAAAGGAAATGCGATTTCCGATGATCGCTACGGCATCTATTCCCCGATCGCCCGCATGCTTGGCGATGCGGCCGCGCGTCAGCCCGACGAACTGGTGTTCGCCACGCTGCCGCAGGGCTTCTCGACCAACTGTTTCGACGGTCAGTACTATTTCGACAGCGACCATCCGGTGCTCGATGCGGCCGGCAGTCTTACGTCAGTCTCCAACGTCCAGACCGGCGCCGGCTCGCCCTGGTATCTGATGGACCTGACCAAGGCGCTCAAGCCGATCATCTTCCAAAACCGTCAGGCACCGCGCTTCGTGGCGATGGACAATCCGGATGACGAGAGCGTCTTCACGAAGAAGGAATTCCGCTACGGCGCCGACAGCCGCAACACCGCCGGCTTTGGCTTCTGGCAGACGGCTTTCGGCTCTAAGGCTGACCTGACGGTGGCGAATTTCGGCGCCGCTTACACCGCCATGACCAAGCTCAAGGGCGATTACGGCGTGCCGCTGGCCATCACGCCCAACGCTCTGGTCACCGGGCCGACCAACCGGGCGGCCGCTGAGGTCATCCTGAAAAAGGCCAATCTCGCCGGCGGCGAAAGCAACCTCGACTTCAACCGCGTCGAGCTCGTCGTGGTGCCCTGGCTGGGCTGAGTTCCTCCCCGCGTAACCTTCCCCTGGCCCTCGCGGCCAGGGGCTTTCCAGCCGGCCTTGCGGGGCCTGCCGGTAAGCCCCTCTGAGGAGACCTGATCATGGCCAAAGACCCCCAAACCCTACCCGACGCCTCCTCTGAGCGGCCGGAGCGCAAACAGCGTGGCGGCCGTTACATCTCGATCACTGGCCCGAAGGAGGGGCGCCGCCGTGCCGGCCGCGATTTTGGGCCGACCCCTGTCATCCTGGCGCTCTCCGATCTGTCGGAGAAGGAGGCACAGGCGATCATCGACGACCCGTTGCTCCATGTCGGCCCGGCCAAGGCCCCGGAGCAGACCGAGGACGGCGCCGCCGAGTAGCAGTTTAGCGGGGTAGCGCAGGGGTAGCGCGCCGGGCTCATAATCCGGAGGTCGGAGGTTCAAATCCTCCTCCCGCAACCAAATGCCCCGAAAGGGCGGCCAGGTACGGCTCGCGAGGCCCCCTGCACCCGATGGGATCGCCGGCATAACGGGTCGCTACCCCGGCCGGCGAAGGGATCACAGATCCGCCGCCCGCCAGAACGCGGCCTCGTGGCGACGGGGCCGCATCAATCCAGGAGCGCCGCCGTGGTCTACGCCACACGTCAGGACATCGAGCAGCTGCGCGGCGCCAATTTCCTGGCGACGCTGGTGCCGAGCGATGTCGATATCGACCTCGCCGTGTCGCGTGCGATCGACGACGCCCAGGCGATGATCGATCCTTACCTGCGCAAGCGCTACCGCGTGCCGCTGCCGCTCGTGCCACAGATCGTGCGGCAATGCGCCATCGATCTGGCGTGCTGGCATCTGGCACCGGCCGCCGACCGCATGTCAGAGGAGATCGAAAAGCGCGCCAAGATGCGTCAGGAGTTCCTGCGCGACGTGGCGGCCGGCAAGGCCGATATCGCCGAGCTCGAGGCGTTTCCGGCCGGCGGGCTTGATGGCACCGGCGGCAGCGTCGCCGCCGAGGGCGGGGCGTATTTCGAAGCCCAGCCGCGCCGCCTCAAGGGTGAGTGGTAATGGCCGGCATCGCGATCAAGGCAGAGCTCACCGGCTTTGCGCAATTCGAGACCGGCCTGTCGCGCCTGTCGAGCGACCAGGGCGCAACCCTGCTCGAGGCACTCGCCCGGCTGATCCGCGAGCAGACGGTTGACCGGCTGACCGCCGGCGGCCCAGCCCCGGATGGCGCCGCCTGGGCGCCCAATATTGAGGGCCGCACACCGGTCCTGCACCGCTCCGGTGCGCTGGCGCGCTCGATCGACTATCTCGTGCAGGGCACCTCCGCCGTCGTCGGTTCCGGCCTGGTCTATGCGGCGATCCATCAATTCGGCGGCGTGATCAAGCCCAAGACGGCGCCTGCACTGGTGTTTCGTCTCGGCGGCCGCCTGATCCGCACCCAAAGCGTCACCATGCCGGCGAGGCCATATATCGGCATCTCGGCCGACAACCGCGCCGAGCTGCTGCAGGCGACCGGCGCCTATCTGCGGAGGCTGTTCGGGTGAGCCGGATCGTCACGCTGCTCAACGCCATCGCCGGCGCGCTGCGCGCCGCCAAGGATGAGGCCGATGCGCCGCTATTTACTGAGGCGCGCGTCGAACTCGACCGCTACGACCTCGGCGACCTGGTCAAAGACAGCACCAGGGCGCCGTCCGCGCGCGTGTGCTTTCTGGCGGCCAAGCCGATCGTGCGTGCCGATGCCGGCATCGACATGGATGTCTCGGTGGCGATCATCGTCATCGCCGGCCGCATCGGTCAGCCCGACCCCAAATTCTCCTCGGCCGACCTCGGTTGCCTCGAGCGCCTCTCCGCCGTGCTCGGCGTGATGATGGCCGACCCTTACGTCGGGCTCACCCAGGTGATGGCGGCCGAGATCGGCAACCAGCTCGTCGCCGTCTCCGATCAGACCAGCGGCAAGGGACTGGCAATCGGCCTGCAAGAGTACAAGTGGCGCCTGCTCAATGTCGCGCCGGCGCGGCCGGTTATCCAGCGCGGGCTGGAGACCGGGCTGGAGCCCTCGGCCGTGCCGAGCGGCCTCTCGATCAATGGCGGCGATCCCGAGCCGCGCCTGGTCGGCAACCTGCCGCCCGAGGATGCGCCATGAACGGCGAGCGCGCTGTCCGCAAGCGACTGGCAGCACTTGAGCGCCGCGTCGCCACCATGATCATGACCGGCACGGCCGAGACGAGCCAGGGCGCCAAGACCAAGGTGCGCTTCGACGATGACGCCCAGGACGGCAAGCCGTTTTCCTCGCCCTTGCTGCCGCACGCCGAAGCCTCGGGCAAGGCCGGCGGTGGCGTGTCGCGCTTCCGGCGCATCGGCGATGGCGAGCCGGTGCTGGTGCTCTCGCCTGGCGGCGAGCTCGGCGAGCACTCGCGCGTGATGCCGGCCGGCCCGGTCGAACAGCATCCCTCGCCCGGCACGGCCGAGCAGGATGGCGAGATCATCGCCATCGGCAACGCCACGCTGTCGATCAAGGACGGCGCGATCGCGCTCGCCGTCGCCGGCGTCAAGATGGTCATCGCCGCCGGCGGCATCACCATCACCGGCGGCACCGTGCGCCACGATGACCTCAACATCGGCGCCAGCCACGTGCATGGCGGTGTGACGCCAGGCGGCGCCAACACCAGCATCCCGCAACCCTGACAGGAGCCCATCATGAGCGAGACAAAGAGGCGCTATCTCACCACGGAAAAGGCTGGCTACCACGTCGCCGGCCGCAAGATCCCGGCCGTCAAGATCCCGGCTGAGGGGGATGGCGCGGAGCAACTGCGCCCCAAGGTCGGCCATGTGCTCGAACTGACTGAGCTCGAGGCCAAATACGAGTTGCTCTCCGGCTCGATCGTCGCCGAGCAGGCGGCCAAGCCGGCCAAGCTCCCCGTCGCCAAGCCCGCCAAGGCCGAGTAGCGACGATGCGCGTCGGGCTCGACAGGCGGACAGGCAGGGTGCTGACCGGATGGGCGCATTGCGTCCAGTCGCTCGCCGTCATCCTGACGACGCGTGTCGGCTCCTGCATCATGCTGCGCGATTTTGGCTCGGCCGCCCTCGACCTGCAGGATCTCGCGGCGACGCCGATGCGCATCATGCAGGTCTATATCAGCGTGGCCGCCGCCATCCGGCGCTGGGAGCCGGCTTTCCGGCTGCAGACCATCCGCCTGACGCGCTACGGCGCCGATGGCGTGTTTGCGTTTGAGATCGCCGGCATCTTTTATCCCGAGGGTCATGTCGGCGATTACTCGGTCAGCGAGGAGCGCAGCGTCGTGCTCGGCGGCAACGATAACGGCTACCGCGAGGTGGCGGCATGAGCGCGCTGCTGCCGTTCGACTTGTCGCAATTGCCGCCGCCGGCGGCGATCGAGCCGCTGTCCCCCGAGGCGCTTAAAGGCGATTTCAAAAGCCGTTTTGTCGCGGCCTGGGACGAGCTGCGCGCCACGCGCCCGGACCTGCCGCTCTATACGGTCGAGGGGCTCGAGACCGATCCGGCCATCATCGCCGCGCGCGCCTGGTGCGCCCAGCGCCTGCTCGATCGAGCGCGTGTCAATGACGCGGTGCGTGCCGTGCTGGCGCCGCTCGCCTCGGGCACCGATCTCGACAATGTCGTGGCGCGGCTCGGCGTGCAGCGCCTGGTGCTGGTGCCGGCGACCGAGACGACGGCAGCCATCATGGAGAGCGACCAGCAACTGCTGCGCCGCTACCTGCTGGCTTTCGAGCGGCCCTCGGCCGGCTCGGCCGACCGCTACATGTACGAGGCCTATACGGCGGTGCCGACGCTGCAGGACGTGGCGGTGATCGGCCGCGCGGTGCATGGCCGGCGCGGTGATACCGATATCGTCATCGCCGGCGCCGGCGGCGCCGATGCGACGGACGAGCAGCTCGCGGCGGTGCGCGCCGCCGTGACCGCATCCGGCGTCAAGCCCGAGGCGGTCTCGCTCACCGTGCTGCGCGCCGTGCGCCACACCTACGCCGCCGCGATGACGCTGCTCATTCCGCCGGGGCCTGATGCCGGCCTGATCAAGGCCGCAGCCGAGGCGGCGATCGCCGCCGCCGGCAAGCTGCGCCTGGCGATCGGCGGCGAGGTGCCGGTCGATGCCATCGTGGGCCCGGCCTATGTCGCCGGCGTCGTGCGCGTGGTGCGGCAGTTGCCGGCCGGTGACCTCGCGGCCGACCCTTATGCCATCCCGGTGCTGGACACCGTGACGATCGCTACGGGAGCCGCGTCATGAGCCTCGTCGACGCCCTCGCCGACACCTCAGAAACCCTCGAGCGTGCCCTCGTCGCCGCCATGGATGACGGCGGATTGCCGGTGCCGATCCGGACCATTGTCGATCCGGCCGCGACGCCGGCCGCCTGGCTGCCCTGGCTCGCGGCGCATGAGAGCGTCAACCTTTGGTTTGGCGACTGGAGCGAGGCGCGCAAGCGCCTGGTCGTCACCAACGCGCCGCTCGATGCGCACTATATCGGCACCCGCGCCGGCAGCATCCGCTACCTCGCCTATGTCGATGGCACGCTGGTCGATGCCGTCGCCTATCCGACCCGCTTTGTCCTTGGCCGTGCCGTCATTGGCCGCACGCCGATCAACCACCCGCCGTTCCTGGCGCGTTACCTCGTCAAGGTCGAGACCAGCACGCCGCCGCGCGCTCTGGTGCTCAGCCGTGGCGTGCTCGGCCGCGCCCGCCTCAAGACGCCATCGCGTGAGCCGTTTGATCGCTGCCTCGCCGCGATCCGCGTCGCCAAGGCGCCCGAGACCGAGGTGCGCGTGGATTTCGGCGTCTACCGCCGGCTGCGCCTGTCCGACGCGCCCTGCCTCGATGCCGGTTATCGGCTCGACAGTTTTATTGCCCGCAGCAAGCTTTGAGAGAGGGCTGATCCAGTGTCCGAGCAACTCCTGTTTAACGAGGCCGAGGTTACCGAGCCGGGCGATTTTACCGCGATCGGCGAGGCTGCCAGAGACGATATCGCCTCGGTTGTCGGCGGCGCCATCGGCGCGCCGAGCCAGTGGGCGCGCGTCACCATCACCCAGCCCTCGGCGTCCACGCTCAATGTCCAGCCGGGCGAGTTGTTTGCCGGCGACGTGCTGTACAGCTCCACCACGCCGATCCTTGTCAACCTGATGGCCAACCTTTCGCTCGTGCTCGGCGATACCAAATGGGTGGCCCTGCTGCTGCGCGGCACCACCGAGACCAGGCAGGAGAGCCGGCTCGTCGAGACCGATGCCGATACCGGCGAGACCTCGGCGCAGATGCTGCCCAAGCGCCAGGTGCAGGGTCTGACCATCGTCGTGCAGGATGGCGTGGGCTCGCCGACGCCGATCAAGCCTGTCGTGCCGGCGGCCGAGTGCTGCATCGCCTTTGTCTTGCTGTCCTCGACCGGCATCGAGACCATCGAGCCCGGCCTCGCCTGGCGCATGGTCACCCTCTACGAGTTGACCGGCCGCGTCATCCAGCTTGAGGCCGACATGGACGCGATGCGCCAGCGCACCGCCGTGCTTGAGACCACCGTCGCCAACATACAGGGGCGCCTGGGCGATATCCCGCGCCCCGAACTGATGATCCAGTTGCAGCGCGATGCCGCGGCCGTGCGCAAGCAGCTCGACCTGCCCGACGAGGCGCGCGCCTATTGGTACGATCCCGGCCTGCTCAAGGATGATTGGGATACGGCGCATGCCGCCTGGCTCGCCCGCGTCGCCGAGGGGCTGCGCATGCCCTGGGCACAAATCGTCGATAGCCAGCTTGCCCTGCTGACGCCGGCCGACCCTCTGCTCAAGATCGTCGATACGCTCGCCCTGCCCAAATACACCGAGGTCGCCCGCATCGCCGTCGAGGGCGCCGATGGCACGCGTGATATCTCGCAGCAGGTCCATACAGAGATCACGGCGGTGCAAAAGACGCTGAGCGGCACCAGCATCATCTACGGCCCGACGCAGAATTACTGCGAAAATGCCCGCGAATGGGCGTTTCTGAAGACGCTCCATCCCGGCGAGACGTTTTCGGTCAACGGCAAGGAATACATCCTCGACGGGCTGCAAAAGGACGGCACCATCGCCTGGGTCGGCGGCATGGATGCCTCGGCTTACAATGCGTCCCCGTGGTACGCCGGCCACCGCTTTTATTCGATCCGGCAAGTGCAGTACGAGGCCTGGTCGGAGACCTATTGGGATTATATCACCAAGGAGGTCGGGGTTAACGGCTCGATCTATGGCCAGACCCTGCTCAATGCCCAGCCCTGCATCGTCACATCGATCGAGCTGAATTTTTCCCGCGTCGGCTCGGATGGCGCCGTCCACTTGATGTTGTGCTCGTGCGACGAGACCGGCGCGCCGGACTTTTCGAGCGTGCTCGCCGTGTCCGAGATCGCGGCCGCCGACCTGGTGGTCGGCTGGAACCGCTTTGCGTTTACCCCGACCTTGCTCGATGCCGGCCGGCGCTACGCCTGGTACACGGTGACGGTCGGCAACCATGCGCTGGTGACGGTCGCCAATAACAAGTTTGCGCAAGGGTCCCTGTTCTGGGCAACCGATGGCGCCTGGGCGCAGGGCGATCCGGTCAACGATTTTGCTTTTCGGCTCAACGTCGCAAAATTCGCGAGCACCCGCACACAGATCGCTTTCCAACCGCTCGGCTGCCCGGACGGCATGACGCAAATCCAGTTGCTCTATGCCGGATGGGCGCCGGCCGGCACCTCGCTGATCTGGGAAGTCAAGCCGGTCGATGGCGACTGGATACCGATCCAGATGGGCGATGCCACCGGCTTTGCCGGCCTGCCGGCGCTGGCGCAGCTTCGCGCTACCTTTGTCGGCACCACGGACCTCGCTCCGGCGCTCCGGCTCGACAGCACGGCGCGCGCCGCCACCATGCGCCCGCAATCCGTCATGCAGGCGATGTCCAAGCCGCAGGCGTTTGGTTTCTCGACCTCCAGCATCATGCTGGTGACGGTGGTCGATGCCTTTGATGCGGCTCTCCACACCGCCGTCAACCGGCTGTGGGTCGCTGGTGCGTTTGTCGAGGCCGACAGCACCACCGTCGAGGTCGATATCGACAAGCCGAGCCGGCGCAAGATCACCTCGATGTTCGAGCTTGCCGCGCCGGTCACCGAGGCCTCGGCCGCGCCGAAACTGACCACGTCGAGCGTCGTCAGCACGCCATTTGTGCAAAACACCATGATGATCGGGATCTGACGATATGGCCAAGAAACCAGCGGCGCCGGCCGCCTCCGCCACCCCGGCCTATGATGCGGACGCGACCTACGATGTCCGCCTCACCCGCGTCGTCAAGCGCGGCCCGATGACTTACCTGCCGCGCCTCGATCACGAGATGCGCGGCGCCATGCTGATCCGTATCGTCGAGCAGGAGGGCCACGATGCCATCGCCTCTGCCGACCGCCGCTAACGACTATAAGGTCTATGGCGACACGCCGATCTCTGTCGCGGTGCTGGGGGCGGTGCTCTCCAGCATCGCCGCGCGGCTCAACGCGGCCGAGGCGATCCGGGCCGACTTCCAGGCGCTGATCGATGCCGGAACCGGCACGGCGCTGGAAGCGATCCAACTCAACCTGACGCCTAAGCTTGAGGCACTCGATGCGACCATCGCGTCGATGCAGGCGCAGTTTAATGCGCTGCAGGAGGCCTACGACCAGCTCACCACCAACCAAATCCCCGCCTCGGCCGTGGCACTGGCGACGATCGCCGGGGTGACGGCCAATAATGTGCAAGCGGCTATTGTTGAGTTGCACGCAGCCGTGCAGGCAGCAGCGCTGTCGATCGCCTTGCTGGGTAATGCCGCCGAACGCGACATAGGCTCCGCCGCCGGCACGGTCGCGGCGGGTGATGATCCGCGCTTTACCGGCCCGGTAACCGATAATCGGCTCCCCGGCCGTCTCGGCCTACAGGCCGCGCAAACCGCGGACTGGAACCTTGCGACGGCTAATGGCTGGTACATGGCCTCCCTTGCCATCAACTCCCCGGAGGCCGGGAAGTGGTTCCTCGGTAATGTCGAGAACCATGGCGCGGCCGGGTACTGCACTCAGACGGTTCACGACTTCACATCTGCGCAGGCGGCCAACACGCAGACTTGGCGGCGACATCAGCTGGGCGGGGCATGGTATCCTTGGTACAAGCTCCAGATCAGCCAGACCGAGCAGGACGCTCGTTACGCCCGGCTCATCCGATCGATTACCGCTGGCTCTGGTCTGGTAGGAGGCGGAGACCTATCTGCGGACCGCAGTCTAGAGCTGTCGGCCGCCTCGCTCGCCTCGCTCGCCAAGGCCGACAGCGCTGTGCAGCCGAACGACCCTTCCTTGCCCGTTGCGTGGGCGAATTTCGGCTGGGTTTCGTCTGCAATCTTGATCCGAGACGCACATGGACTGACCAGCATCACGCGGACTGGGATGGGGAAATACGCCATCAACTTCGAGAGCCCGATGGCAAACACCAACTATGTTGTCGTTGGGTCAGCGGGAGACCCGTCTGCGGGAGGCATCCCGGTGTTCCACAATCAATCCGATGAGACATCCACCGGGTGCACCGTGTTCGTCCAGGGCGGGACGACTACCGGGATGGACGCTGGAAAAGTCCGCTTGGTTGTCATGGGGAGGACCGCTTGAACTACATCATCTACCCGAACGGCACCGGCGGAATTAACATCGTGGTGCCCACCGGGAGCCTCTCGATCGCCGAGGTTGCCCGCAAAGACGTGCCTGCCGGACTGCCGTACCGCTTCATCACGACCGTCGATATTCCGGCCGATGGCTCGTCGCCTGAACTCTGGACCGCTGATTTCTCGGCGCCGGACGGGCATGGCATCGGCGCCTGGGCGTGGTTTATCGAGCAGCGCGCAGCGCAATATGCCGCGCTGCTCCCGGTCAACCAGCCGCCGCCCGAGGCATCGCAAGCGGTTGCTGACGCCTATGCCGCGTTTGCGGCCGCCATCCAGGATGCGCTCGCTGCGCTCGATACCCTGCCGGCGACCGATCCGAGCGAAGCCGATCGGCAAGCCTTTGGCGTCACCATCCCGGCAGCAGTCCAGGTGGCCGGGCAGAACCTGGCCGTGGCGCTGCTGGCCGCACAGCCGGAGCCGGAGCCCGAGCCTGATCCAGAACCCGAGCCGGAGGCCCCCGCACCATGAGCATCATCACCATCCGCCCCGCGCCGCCGCCGACTGTCGCGGACTACCAGGCCGCGATCGTCGCCATGCTCGATGCCAAAGCGCAGGAGCGCCGCTACGACAACGCCACGTCGATCTCGACTTATGTCGCCAGCACCAATCCGGTCTGGGCGGCAGAGGCGCAAGCCTATGTCGCGTGGCGCGATGCGGTGTGGGCACACGCCTATGCCGAGCTTGATAAGGTACTGGCCGGCGAGCGCGAGCAGCCCAGCGTCGCGGCGTTTCTGAGCGAGTTGCCGGAGCTTGCCTGGCCCGCCACCTGACCGGCAACGCGGCCTATTGGCCGGGGTGACGCGCGTCACCCTCTTTTGAGGGGAGGAGGTCGGAATAGCTTCGGGGTCACGCATTGCGCTGTCAAGCCCAGCACGCCCCGGAGCCATCATATGCCGACCACCGAAGCCTTTCACGGCGTCCGCGTTTTCCAGGCTGGCCAGACCACCAGGCCGATCGCCGTCGGAGAGTATTCGACCATCGGCGCCGTGGTGGTGGCTCCGGCCGCCGAAGAAGACAAGTTCCCGCTCAACGTCGCCACGACGATATTTTCCAACGACACGGCGATGCGCACGGCACTTGGCGCCGGCGGCAATGTCGATGCCGTGCTCGATGCGATCGATGACCAGGGCGTCGTCGCCGAGGTCCAGGTCGTGCGCGTCGAGGAGGGTGCCGGCGCGGATGACGCCGCCAAGCTCGAGGCGACGATCGCCAACATCGTCGGCAGCGGCGCCAATAACAGCGGCGTGCACGCGTTCAAGGAGGCTTCAAAGCCGGCCAAACTGCTGATCTGCCCTGGCTATACCAGCCAGCGCATCAGCGATGCCAAAAACCCCGTTGCGGCCGAGCTCGACGGCATCGCGACCCGGCTGCGCGCCATGAAGATCCTCGACACGCCGGATGCCTCCAAGGAGGTGGCCGAGGCCTATCGCGAGGATTTCACCGACGACAAGCGCGCCTATCTGTTTCACCCCTCCGCCAAGGTGCTGGTCGCGACCAGTGTCGTCACGCAGCCCGGCTCCGGCCGCGCCGCAGGGCTGTTCGTGAAGCGCGACAAGGAGGTCGGCGGGCCGTTCGAGAGCCCGTCCAGCCAGGCGATGGGCGGCATTCTCGGGCCGTCGCGGCCGATCTCCTATTACACCGGCGAGCCGGACAGCGAGGCGCAGTACCTCAACAGCAAGCAGATCACCACGCTGCGCGGCGGCTTTATTCTGTGGGGCAACCGCACCTGCGCGCTCGATCCGAAAGACGCCTTTGTCAATGTCGTGCGCACCAACGACATGATCGACGAGGCGGTGATCAATGCGTTTTATTGGGCGCTAGACCGCAACATCTCGGTGCCGCTCGGCACTTCGATCCTGCAGAGCCTGGACGCATTCGGCGACGAACTCGTCGCCAAGGGCGCCGTGCTCGGTTTCCGACCGTGGTTCGAAAAGGAGCTCAACGCCAATGAGGGTATGAGCTCCGGCATCCTGCGCTTTGACTTCGACCGCTTGGCGGCCTCGCCGCTCGAGGATCTGCAGTTCGGCGTCCACGACAACCTCACCTATTACGCGACCGTCGCCAACGGCATCCTGGTCGCTCTCGACCGCCAGTCGGGCGCGGCCTGACCCACCCGGAGTTGATCCATGACCGCCATCCCGCTGCTCAGCCTGCAAGGTCGTAACGCTTATATTGAGTATGCCGCCAACTCGGCGCTCAACACCCACCTCGTGCTCGGCAAGGTCAAGCTGCCGGTGCGCAAGGAAACCTATGACGACTTCGCGGCCGGCGCGACCAACGGCTCGATCGAGATGATGACCGGCACCGAGGCGTGCATGCTGGGTTTCGACCTCAAGGGCATTCAGCCCGCTGTTCTGCCGCTGACCAACCTGCCGCTTGGCGATCGCCTCAAGATCACGGTCTATGCCGTGCTGGTCAACGAGTACGCCACCTCGGCCGAGGGGCGTGAGCAGCAGGTTGTCTCGACGTCCTATGGCCGCCTCAACGCCGAGATCGGCGAGATGGAGGGCGCACTCGGCACCGACTACGAGCTGCACTCGATCTCCAAGTACAACATGATGATCGGCAACACCGAGATCTATCGTTTTAACATCCAGGCTGGCGGCTGGCAGGATATTGGCGGCCAGCGCCAGCGCATCAACCAGATGCTCGGCATCACCGGATGACGAGCGCTTTCCCCCCTGACGCCGATCTCGACCCGATCGTGCCGCCAGCTGCGCCCGCCGCTTCTGAGCCGGTGCGCCGCACGCGGCCGGTGATCGTCCCGGCTGAGCCGCGCACCTGGTCGGTCGAGCTCACGCTGGTCTATCCGTTGCTGGTCGACGGCGAGCGCCTCGAGCGCATCACCGTGCGCCGGCTGACCGGCCGCGACATCGCCGATGTCATCCTCGACGATGATGACGAGACCACGCTCAACATGCGGGTCCGCGCGGCGATGGCCGGGCTGCATCCGGACGTGATCGATGCGCTCTCGGCCGATGATGCGGAGGCATTCGCGGCAGCGTGCCGCCCTTTCTTGCCGCGCGCCATCGCCGCCATCGAGGCGCAGCTCAGCGAGGACGCGGGCGAGATCGGGACGTAAGGCGCGGCCTGGCCCGCCTGCCGCGCCTGGCGGCCGAGGTGGCGCAGAGCCTGCACACACCGTTGCCCGTCGTGCTGTCCTGGGCGGTCGACGAGATCCTGATGTGGCACGACGAGGCGTGCGCGATCGCTGGAGGTTAGGCCCACCATGGCCGACATGCGCGTCAAGCTGTTTCTCGACCTGGTCAACGGCCTTAAGCCGGGCGCGAAACTGGTCAAGAAAGACCTGAATAGCATCAAACGGGCGGCGAAGGAGCTCGATCGCACCGGCGGCGGCGCCAAGCTGGCGCGCGAGATCAAGCGTATCCGGCCGGCGGCGAGGGATGCCGAGCGCGGCGTCAAGGGCGTGCGCCAGGCGACGCGCGATCTCAATCGCGAGCCCGGCGCCGCCAAGCTGGCGCGCGACCTTGAGCGGGCGCGCGGCTCGGCCCGGCGCCTGCGCAATGAACTCAAGCAGAGCAAGGCGGCCTATGCCGGGTTGATCGCGGCGAGCGGGCGACGCGGCAAGCAACCGGGCAAGGCGGAGGCCGAGGGCGGCGGCGGGATGCCGCTTCTGGCGGCCGGGCGCGCCCTGCCGGCGCTGGCGTTGGGCTATGTCGGCTGGCACACGGCGCGTGCCACGGTGCGCGGCACGATCGGCGAGAGCGTCACCTTCGAAAAGGCCATGGCCGAGGTCAAAAAGAAGGTCGATGGCCTCGATAACCCGGCCGAACTTGCCGCCATGGAGCGGATGATCAAGAGCAATGCCATCCGCTATGGCAAGCTCCAGGAAGACGTCGCACTGATGGTTGCCGAGGCTGGCGCTGGTGGTGTTTCCAAGGCAGATATGCCGGAGTTTCTGCGCATCACCATCGCCGCTTCGACGGCCTGGGATGCTTCGGCCGACCAGGCCTCGAATGCGCTGGCCAAGATCCGCGCCGCCACGCAATGGACAAATCCGCAGCTCGAGGAGTTTGTCGACAAGGTCAACGCGCTCGCCGATGCCGGCTCGGCAAAGGAGATGGATGTCGTCGACATGTTCCAGCGTGCCGGCGCGGCTGCCAAGGCTGCCGGCGTCGACTTCGACACTTCGCTGGCCATCTTGACCGCCATGAACAACGTTGCGATCGCGCCGGAGACAGCTGCGCGCGGCTTCAACCAAATGACCGCCCGGCTGCGCACCGCGACCAGCCAGGGCAAAAAGGTCAACGAAGGGCTCAAAATGCTCGGACTGTCGGCGAAAGCCGTCGAGGCCGGCATGAAAAAGGATGCACGCGGCACCATCCTCGACGTGTTTGAACGTCTCGACAAAAATCCAGACAAGGCCTCGGCGGCCATCAATATTTTCGGCCGTGAGTGGTGGGACGAGGCGGCGCGCGCCGGCCAGGCTCTGGCCGAGATCGTCAAAAGCCTCAAGATTGTCGACGATCCGAACATCTGGAAAGGTTCGGCCGCCAACAACCTCAACATCCAGCTCGCTACAACCGAGAGCCACCTCAAGCGCCTCAAAGGGCTCGCCGGCGACATCGGTGACCGGCTTGGCCGCTGGGCGTTGCCGGTGATCAACGACGCGGTGAACAGCCTCGCCAGCACGCTCGAGGCGATGGATCGGCACGCCGAAGACAAGATGCGCACGGAACAGGCCGCCACCAAGGCGCATGGCGGCCAGGCGCTCTCGGCCGAGGAGCGCGAGCGCATGGTCAACGACCCGGCGTTTCGCGCGCAGGTCACCGCCCGCACCACGGAAAAGCGCGCCGAGGATAGCGTGCAGCGCTCGACCGACCAGGCGCGCCTGCGGCAGTTGCAGGATCAATATGACCAGCTCGCCACCTATATCGAGCGCCGGCGCAAGCGCGGCTCCAGCGACGAGGATCTGGCGACCGCCCTGCACAATCTCGCGACCTTCCGCAATTCGATCCGCGCCCTCGACCCGGAGCGCTTTCCCCTCGATCCGCGCAAGCCGGCCGACCAGGACGAGCGCCATGGCGGCATCGACCGCGCCGAGGTGATGGGCCTGCAGGAGCGCATCCGCCAGATCGACATGCGCCTGCAGGCGATCGACCGCATCCGCAGCACGGTGACCAACCCCGAGGACCGGACAGCGTTTGGCGCCGACGCGGTCGAGGCGCGCCGCCGGCGTGATGACGCCCAGCGCCGTCTGCGCGAGCTGGCGTTGCCACGGACTTTTGGTTTCGGGCCGGGCGGCATCTCGGGTGGCCCCGGCATGGGCTCGCTCGGGCCGGGCATCGGCTTCGGGCGGCAGGTATCGCGCGGCATGTCGAGCTGGGCCGATGGCGTGCGCGACAGCTTCAACATCGATCTGGGGCCTTCAGGCGCCACGATGGTTGAAAAGCTTGCTGCCGGCATCACCAGCGGCGGCGGCCAGGCCAAGGGCGCGGCCGATACCATTGCACGGCAACTGCGCGGCGCCTTTACCGGCATCGACATGGCACCGGCCGGGCAGGCGATGATGGCGACGCTGGCCGCTGGCATCCGGGCCGGGGCACCGCAGGCCGTGGAGGCCGCACGCTCGGCCGCCAGTGGCGTGCGCGGCGCGAGCCGCAGCCGGCGCGCGATCTCCGGCGCCTTGCATGATGGGGTCGAGTGATGGCGGATGTCCCGATCCTGGCACTCGGCCCGCACATCTTCGCGGCGTTGCCCCTCTCGATCCAGCGCATCAGGGAGCGCACACGCGCCAGCTGGCCGATGATCAACCGTTTCGGCCGAGGCCCGGCCCGGCAATATACCGGCCGTGGCGAGGACGAGTTCGAGATCGAGGGGCTGTATTTCCATCAGGAGTTTGGCGGCCACGGCGAGTATTTGGCGCTCAAGGCGACGCAAAGTGCCGGCCAGCCGGTCGAGTTGCTCGGCTGGGCCGCCGGCGGCGTGGCGGCGAGCGTGTTCGGCAGCGTCGTCATTCTCGAGGTCGGCGCCGAGCACGAAAGCATCCATTTCGACGGCATCGGCCGCAAGATCGAGTTTTCCGTGCAGGTCGCGCCGTTCGGCGGCGATGGTGCCTTCGGAGGGCTGTTCCGATGATCGTCGAGGTCTCGCGCGAAGGCGTAACGGTCGACCTGCTCGTCTGGCAGGCGCTGCACAGCACCGATGCGACGATCGTCGTGCAGGTGCTCGAGCTCAATCCGGGCCTTGCCGATCTCGGCCTGTTCGTGCCGCCCGGTACCAGGGTGCTGTTGCCGGAGCCGGCGGCGCCGGTGCTGCCGGTGCGCCCATCAATCAGATTGTGGGGCTAAGATGCCGTTTCATCTTTCGGTCAGCCAGGGCGGCTACACGCCTGTCATCTCGGTCATTGTCGATGGCCAGGAGGTCGCAGCCGGCTTTTACACCCGGCTGATCAAGGCGACGATCCGCGACGAGGCCGGGCAGACCTCCGACCAGCTCACAGTCGATCTCGACGACGCCGGCAACGCCATCGCCATCCCGCCGCCCAAGGCCAAGATCAGCGTGTCGCTCGGTTATAAGGAGACCGGCCTGGTGACGGTCGGCATCTACGAGCTGCAGAGCGTGTCGCTGCGCGGCAGCGTCGATGGTGGCGAGACCATGGTGCTGCAGGCGAGCGCGGCCGACCTTAAAAAGGCGCTCAAGGGGCAGGACCGCGAGGCATTCGAGGGCAAGACGGTGCGCGAGATCGTCGAGACGATCGCCAGGCGCAACGGCCTGCGGGCGACCGTCGACCCTGAGATCGGCGATATCAAGATCCCGTACAAGGCGCGCATCGACAGCAGCGAGATCGACTTTCTGACCACGCTCGGCGACGAGGTCGGCGCGGTGATCAAGCCGATGGGCGGGCGCCTGGTCGCAGCGCGCAAGGGCAATGCCAAGGCGGTCAGCGGTGTCAGCCTGCCGCCGATTGTCATCGAGCGCGAGGACTGTTCCGAGTGGGAGATCGATCCGGAGGGCCGGGCGCAATACGGCAAGGTCAAGGCCGCGTGGATCGACCAGAAAACCGGCAAGCGCAGGGTCGAGAAGGCCGAGACCGGGCTGGAAGGGCCGGATTTCGTGGTGCGTGCGCCGTTGCCGAGCAAGGAGCAGGCCGAGAAATGGGCACAGGCCGAGGCGCGCCGGCTGACCCGCAACACCGGCTCGGGCAGTTTCAGCCTGGCCGGCCGGCCCGAGGCGCAGGCCGAGGCGGATGTCATCGCCGGCAGCAGCTTTCGCGATGGCATCGCCGGCACCTGGCGCGCCGATGCCGTCGAGCATGAGTTCAGCAAGGACGGCTACACCACCAAGGTCGAGGTAAAGGCGTTGGAGGATGGATCGAGCGGCAAGACGGAGGATAAGTGATGGGCCCGCTGCCCGACATCTCTGGCATTTTTTGGTTTGGCTTCTTCGGCATGGTCTGCGCCGCACTGCTTGTGGCGGGGGGCGGAGGTTGGCTCGCCTATCACCTGATCATGGCCTTGAGGCTCTACATTCTGGGAGGGTGAGTGGCAGGGTCCGGGCAATGCCCGGCCGTGGGACGCCGGGAAGCTATCCCCACGGAGCGTCAATCCAGAGATAACCGCCACCCTGCCGCCGCTGCGCAGCGCGGACAGATGGCCGTGATTCTCAACGGTGTTTCAATGGACATTCAAGAGGGGTTTCGAGATGTCGCTCCGGTGCGGCCGGCCGCCGGCTATATCGGCGGCAAGCGCCGGCTCGCCCGCCGTATCATCAGCGTGATCGAGAGCATCCCGCACGGCTGCTATGCCGAGCCGTTCGTCGGCATGGGCGGCGTGTTCCTGCGCCGGCGGCTTGCGCCCAAGCTGGAGGTGATCAACGACATCTCTGGCGACGTGGCGACGTTCTTCCGCATCCTGCAACGGCACCACAATGCCTTCGTCGACATGCTGCGCTGGCAGCTCACCGGCCGGCGCGAGTTCGAGCGCCTCAAGGCGTGCGACCCGGCCACGCTGACCGATCTGGAGCGGGCGGCGCGCTTCCTCTACCTCCAGCGCACGGCCTTCGGCGGCAAGGTCAGCGGGCGCAATTTCGGCGTCTCGCCGGGTGAGGGCGCGGCCTTCAATCCGCTGCGCCTGGTGCCGGTGATCGACGATCTGCACGAGCGCCTCGCCGGCATCGTCATCGAGCAGCTGCACTATGCCGACTTCATTCGGCGCTACGACCGGCCGGGCACGCTGTTCTACCTCGACCCGCCCTATGCCGGCTCAGAGGATGATTACGGCAAGGGCGTCTTCACCCCGGCGGACTTCCTGGCGCTGGCTGAGCTACTGGCTGGCCTGCAGGGCCGCTTCGTGCTGTCGATCAACGACACACCGGCAATCCGCCAGGCCTTCTCGCGCTTCGCGCTGCAGCCCGTAGACCTCACCTATTCGGTCGGCGGCGGCCGACGCAGCACGGCGGCCCAGGAGTTGATCGTCACGGACGGCAAGGGGGGCGCCGGGGCCTTAAAACCACCCCGTCGCGAAAATCAGTTTGATGCCATTTGATCTGTCGCTCGATGCCATTTGATTTGTCGCGCTACAGCCGTGCAACGGTCGCATTTGCCGCATGGCGCAGCCGCCTCGCCGAAATAGGCGAGCAGCCGCTGCTGGCGACAGTTGCGCGCGCGGCACAACCCGGCCAACGCATCGAGCCGGGCAAGGCGGGCCGGGAGCGTCGCCTCGGGCGCGTCCCGCAGCAGTTCCGCACGCCGGGTTTCCATGCGGGCAGGATCGAACAGCGCATGCGCCTCGGCCGGCAGGCCGTCGCGCCCGGCCCGGCCGATCTCCTGCGCAAAGGCCTCGATCGATTGCGGCAGATCGGCATGCAGCACGAAGCGCACGTCGGGCTTGTCGATGCCGAGCCCGAAGGCGATCGTGGCCACCATCACCACATCGGCGCGCGCCCGGAACACCTCCTGATTGGCCCGTCGCTCCATATGCGCCAGACCGGCATGGTAGGGCAGCGCATGATGGCCCTCGCGCTTCAGCAGCGCCGCATAATGCTCGACCCGCCGGCGCGAGCCGGCATAGACGATGCCGCATTGTCCGCGCCGTGCCGCGACGAAGCGCGCGATCTGGCGCTCCGGGGAGCTGCGGCGCTGCAGCGACAGGCGCAGGTTCGGCCGACTGTAACCGCGCGCGATGACCAGCGGCTCGCGCCCTCCGAACAGGTGGCGCAGGATATCGGCGCGCGTGAACGTGTCGGCGGTGGCTGTCAGCGCCAGCAACCGCACGCCCGGCAAACTTCCGGCGAAAGCGCCGATGCCGAGATAATCGGGCCGGAAATCATGGCCCCATTCCGAAATGCAATGCGCTTCGTCCACGACGAGAAGTGATGGCCGGACGGCCGCCAACAGGGCATGCAGCATCGGGCTCGCCAGCCGCTCCGGGGCGACATAGAGCAATTTGGCGCGGCCCTGGGTGAGCATCGCCGCCGCGCCGGCATTCTCGGCCTGGCTGTTGGCGGAATTGATGCTGACGGCCGCAATGCCGCGCGCCTGCAACTGCCGCAACTGGTCGCTCATCAAGGCGATCAGCGGCGAGACCACGATCGTGGCGCCCTCGCCGAGCAACGCCGGAAGCTGATAGCATAGAGACTTGCCGCCGCCGGTCGGCAGCAACGCCAGCACGTCGCGTCCGGCCATGACGGCCCGAACGATCTCCTCCTGACCGGGGCGAAACGCGGCATGGCCGAAATGCCTGTCGAGCGCCGTGTTCAGGGGATCGATGTCGTCCGCCACGGTCAAAGTACAGGACATGGGCAAAGCACAGCACATGGCAAAGCACAGGACATGGACCGCGCCTCGTCTGCGGCGCCGCAAGGGCCTTCCACGGGCGCGCCGCCTCGGCTATCGCTAGCAGCATGTGGCTCAATCAACAAACACTCGATGCGATCCGGATGATGGCGGCGCTCGCCGGCACATGGCCAAACTTCATCCGCGCCAGCGACCTGTCCGGCCTGACCGGCGTCAGCATCACCAATGTGCAGAAGACCGCCAATGCGCTCGGGCAGGCCCGGCTCGTCGAGACGGCGCGTGGCCGCTATGGCGGGCTGCGGCTGGCGCGCAGCGCCGATGCCATCACCGTCGGCGACGTGGTGCGCGCCTTCGAGCCCAAGGACTGTCCGGTCAGTTTCCTCACCGCCTCGACGCATGACGACCCGGTCTCGCAACTGTTGTTCCGCGCCCACCGCGATTTCTTCCAGCCGCTCGAAGCCACCAGCCTGTTCGCGCTCGAAGGCAAGTTGCGCGAGAGCGCTCGCGCCGCGCGGCTATCGCGCCCCTGACGCGCGAAACGCCGCATCAAGCGCTGAGCGCGTTCAAACGATCAGCGAACCGCCGAGATCGGCCGCGGGCTTGGCCCCGACATGTTCGACGCGGCGCTGCCAGTTGGCGCCGAGAAAATAATAGCGCAGGCTGTCATGCTCCGGCTTGATCAGGCTCTCGAGCCGGGCGCGCAGCGCCGTCCATTGCGCTGGCTCGACCTCGATCTCGAACACCGAGAACTGCACGCGCTGGCCATAATCGCGGCACGCCTTGGCGACACGGCGAAGCCTCGCCGCCCCGCCCGGCTCGGAACTGCGCACATCATAGGTGACGAGCACCAGCATGGCTCAGTCTTCAACCGAACGCGGCGGGACGACGCTCACTTCCAGAACCATGGCGGATAGGCATCGAGATCGCCACGCAGGTGCCGCGACAGGAGTTGCGCCTGCAGATGCGGCACCAGGCCGAGCGGCGCCGCCTCATCGAGGAACGGATGCCGGCGCTCCTGCTTTTTCCGCTCCTGCCAGGCGCTCAGCACGGTGCGGCGGCCGTCATCGCCCAGCAGCACCGCGCCGCCGTCACGCGTCACGAAATCGCGCGTCCGCAATTGCCGGCGGTTGATCAGCGACAAGGCCAGACGATCCGCCAGGATCGGACGCAACTCCTCCATCAGGTCGAGGGCGAGGCTTGGCCGGCCCGGCCGATCGCGGTGCAGGAAACCGACCGCCGGATCGAGCCCGACGCCCTCCGCCGCGCTGCGGCAATCATGCGCCAACAGCGTATATAGGAAGGACAGCAGCGCGTTGACCGGATCGAGCGGCGGGCGGCGGCTGCGCCCCCGAAAGCGGATCTCCGGATCCGGCGAACGCACCAGCATGTCGAACACGGCAAAATAGCCTTGCGCCGCCTCGCCTTCCGCGCCGCGCAGAATTTCGACGCCCTCATTCGCGAAAGCGACGCGGCGCAGGATACGAGCCTGCCGTTGCACCACCTCGGCAATCCTGCCGCGCTGCTCGTCGGGCATCTCGGCGCCGTAGTCGCGCAGGGCGCGTTGCAACACGGTGCGCTGGTTGGCGATCTTCGCCGAAACGATGCCGCGCACAATCTCGTCCGGCTGCTCGGCGGCGCGATACTGGGCGCGGCGCAACAGTACATTGCCGCTGACCGGCCCCTCGACACGGGCCTGGAAACGCCCGGCGCGGTCGAGCAGCACGATGGTGACGCCCAGCGGCGCCAGAGACTGGATGAGCGGCGGCGACACATAGATGCCGCCGAAAATCACCACGGAGCCCAGCATGTGGAACGGCACGCGGGCGCGCTCGATGCCTTCGACCTCGGCGACAAGATTCTCGCCATCCTTGCGCAGACTGGCCCCTTCCGTGGTGACGTAGAGCGTGTTGAGCAGTTTTTTCATGGCGGCTCCCGCGCGGCGTCATCCTCCAGCACCGCCGCGATCGCCGATGCCCGGAACCGCAGCGCCGACTTGGCGCACGTCTTCGGCCGGCAGAGGTCGAGCAGCGAGCACGATCGGCAACGCTCGGCCCGATAGACCGCCGGCGGCGTGCGCCCGGCCGCGAACAGCGCGCCGAATTCCACCGCGGTTTCCTCGGTCAGGCGCCGCAGGTCGATGTCGAAAGGTACCGGCAGGCGCCGCTTGGTCTCGGCATAAAACAGGGCGCCTTCCGGCACCGGGCGCCCGGTCACTTCCTCCAGGCAAAGCGCCTGCGCGCAAAGCTGCACCTCGTCGGCGCGGTGGAGCTTGGCCTTGCCGCGCTTGTACTCGACCGGATAGGCGATCTCGCCATCCGCCTCGGCGCGAAATTCGACGAGGTCGGCGACGCCGGCGAGGTTCAGCCTGCGGCATGCAAGCGGCAACGCCATGACGCGACGCAAGCCACGGCGCCTGCGATTAGCCGGTTCGTGCGCGATCTCATGCAGCACGCGGCCCTCGGCGGTGAAGCGGTTCTCTTCCCACAGCCGCTCGACATGGATCAGCGCCGCCTGCCGCATGCAATAGACCGCATGCTGCAAGGCGGAGAGCGGAATCGGATCATCGAGTTCCGGCACGATCCATCGCCTTTTCAGCAGGTTTCAGAGGATTTCGACAATCTCGACACCGTCGGGCAGGCCATCACGATCGATCGTCACCTCGTAATCGGAGAAGCGACGGGCCGGCGGCCGGTTGTCGAGGCGGGCATCGCCGATGTCATAAGCCGCCTCGCCTGACCGGCGCCTGGTCCTGACACGATCGAACAACTGTTTTGCCGGCGCATTGCCGAGCGCCAGGGCATGCTTGAAGGCGATGACGCGCTACGCCGCCATCTCGCCGCGAGCCGCCGAATGGTCGTGCTCGAACATCGCCTTGAGCGACTCGAAGAGGTGCTCGAGATCGGCCTCGCCGAAGCCGGTGCGTTCGGCCAGCTTGGCGCTGACGAAAATATGCGCGCGATACAGGCCGTAAGGCACGATGTGCTTGCGGCCCATGGTGCGGTTCTCGGTGCGCTCGTCGCCCTCGCTGCCCTTGTCGCGCTCGGCTTTCTCCTTCTCATTGGTCGCGGCCATGCGGGTAATCGAGATTTCAAGCGGCAGGATCGGCTCGACCGACGAGGCAAAGGCAACCTGTACCGGCCCGCGCACCTGGCCGGCATTGATGCCCGTACTCATCACGGCTCCGAACGTGCGCACGTCGAAAAAGTTCTCACACATGAAGGCGGTCAGGCGTTTGGCTTCGTCGTCGTTTTGCGGGTTGAGCTTGGCGTCCTTATCGGCCTTGTCGTTGCCGGGCCGGATCGCCCTGTAGGCCTCGCGGTGCTTCTCGTTGAGGATCGCACCTTCCTGCACATAGATGCGGTAGCCCGGCTGCGCGCCCTTGGCGAGTTCGGTGTAGTTACGGATCTTGCGCTTCAGCGACACGTCGCTGACCAGGCCGTGATTGGTTTCCGGGTCGAGGCGCGGCAGATTGCCGGCATCGGGGTCGCCATTCGGATTGCCGTTGGTGACGTCGAACAGGAAGACGATATCGTAGCGATTGGCGAGCGCGGTCATTATACGGCCTCCTCAACGGCGGTTTTCTCGGGTTTGCGGAAGAACTCATTGCGCTGATGGTGGTAGCCGAGGCCGAACAGTGCCTGGCTGCGATCCGGCAGGCTGGCTGGAAACGGATCGTCGCCCGGCGCCATCTGCTCCATGATGGCGCTGACCTGCTTTTCGAGATTGATCTGGCGGCCGCGATTCTGCTTGCCCACCTTCGAGAGATGGTTGGCGGACCCCGATTCCAGCATGGCGAACACCTTGCGCGGCTGGGCCGAGGCGGAGCCGTAGAACTTGTCCTTGATGGTGGCGTTGACCTCGCGGCCGAGCGCGGCGATCTGGATTTGTTCGTAGACGGCGAATAACCTCCCGAGCAGGTAGCCCGGATCCTTGTTCTCAAGATCGAGCGACACCGGCACCTCCATATTGAAGTTCTTGATCAGGATCGATTTGAGGATGCCGACGCGCAGCGCATTGACATCATGATCGGCGCGCAGGCGCATGATCAGCGTCGAGAGCAGCGTCAGCGGATAGGGCGTATCGCTCAGGATGGCGCGCAGCCACTCGCCGGCGAGATTGGGCTGGATGTTGTCGCTCTTGCGCAGCACTGCCGTTTCGATCAGCAGGCGCCACATCGAGGGGTTGTCATCCTTCGGCGGCGGCTCGACGCGCATACGCGCGAGATGCCGGAGATAGCGCCTGGCGATATCGCCGAAATCGCCCTCGAGATAGAAGCGCACCGAGAGCCGGGCGGCGTTGGGCGCAAGGCCGAGCACGAAGAAGCGCACGCCCCGCGGCAGGTCGAGGTCGAAATCCGCCTCCCGGCCGGATCGCACCTTCTCAAGCAGGCTCTCGACCTTCCTCGCGCCCATCGTCTCGGCCTTGTCGTCGACGGCGAGGAAATTCGCGAATATGTCCTCTGCCGCGCCAGCGGCGCCGGTATCCGGCGCCTCGGCCCAGAACACCGTCGAGGCATCACCCACCTGGACACGGTGGCGACTGCCCTTCTCGAGAAAATGATTCAACGCCGTCGTATAGGCGAAAGCCGCCGCCTCCGAGACCGGCGCGTTATCGCCCTGCTCGTGACCATAGGATTCAAAGGCATCGAGATTGAACGAGACGATTGAGGCGCCTGACGATTGCGCGCCCCACACGCCCTTGATCGCCGGGTGGAGGCGGGCAACCGGCATCCTGTTGCCGGTGACGAGGCAGGCAGCCTCCTGCTTGTCGCCCGCAGCGGACAATCTTGCCCAGAGATCACGCGCCGCCGGCCGGTCATGGATACGGATATTGGCAAGGCGCTCGCTTTCGAGCGCGAAGACCAGGTTCTGGTCCTTCATCTCCTCCGGCCAGCCACGCGCGACGAATTGCTCCGGCGTCCAGCTTTCGAGGAACCGCAGCAAAGCCTGCAGCCCCTCGTCATTCGTGCCGGCGAGCCAATCACGGTGACGAGCAATGAAGGTTTCGTGCTCCTGCGCGAGGCGCTTGCCCTCCCCGGCGGTGACGCCGAGCACATAGGCCGTCTTGTCCCACAGGAAATTCGGCGCGACACCGGAGGTGCGCTTGGTCGGCTGCGGCACGGCCATCGGCACGGCAACCCGCTTGCGGCCTTCGCCCTGCCGCAGATCATGCGCCATGCCCGCCACTGTGCCATCGCGGTTGAGCGCGATCAGGTAGCCGATCTTTTCCTGCGAATAGCCGAAGGATGGCACTTCGTTGCGCGCAGCCATGCGGTCATAGGCGCGCACGAGGGCGGCAAGCGCGCTCATCGGCGTATCTCCGCAGAATGGGGCGGTGGCACGCGGAGCACGCCATTTTCGAGCGTGGCGCGGAAGAACAGCGAGGCGCGGTCACTGGCATGGGCGATGTCATAGAGCATGAAGCCGAGATCGCGCGGCGTGCCGAAGCCGAGATTGGCGGTTTGGTCCTCCGGCTTGGCGACCGGCATCGCCGCTCCCTGCTCCAGCAACTCAAAATGCGCCGGGAACTCGCGCGTGCCAAGGCAAGGTTGGTGGAAACATTGCCCGTTGCGCGCACGCCGGTTGAAGATATCGAGATGCTTGCCTTCGTTATCATCCGGGCCGGCCTTGGCCGTCAGGGCGAACCGGGCGCAGATCACGTAAGCAACATCGACGAGAATGGTCGAGGCGCGCTGCTGGCGGTTATCTTCGACGACAAGGGTGAGGTCGCCGACATCGCCCGACTTCATCGCCTTGCGCACCGCCGCGACCGGCATCTTGGCGCCGACCTCATTGCGCCGGATCGACTGGAAGCGGATCGGTTTAAGGACGTGAATTTCCTCGATGATCCACTGGATCGCCGGCTTCCAGTGGATGGCCTCGAGGATGCCGCGCGCGGCCGATGGCGTCATCACGTCATAGGAGACACGCTCGACCTTCATCTCTGGGCGCGTGAACAGCGCCCGTTCCCCGCTGACACGGAGCCGAATTCCGTAGGACATTTCCCCCACCCCGCTGCGAACCGCCCTCCCCGACCCCTCGGGGAGGACTTCACCGTTCAACACTTGGGTCGGGTTTCAATCCACGCTCTTCAGGCGACTGGAAGGCCGGCTGCAGCGCAGCCGGCAGAGGTCACACCCACCAGAAGGAAAGCCAAGGCAAATGCCAAAGGACTTCGATGGCGATTTTGACTGTCATGCCCGCTCTCCCCGGAGAATGATTCCCCAAGGCTCAGAATAGCGGCACGCCGTTCCCGACACAAGTTTTGATTGTATCAATTGCTATAACACAACTTTAAATGCATATTTAATCCCCTTTTGTTCCCCACTGATCCAAACTCATACCCAGATTACGAACATGTCAAGAACATGTTTTGACGAATTTCGGTTCGATTGCCGTCAAGAATACGGCGAAAGACCCAACGCCTTAGACACTCCAGAAGTCGGAACGCTGGCTGCCGCTGTCCTCCCACACCAGCCCCAATTCGCGCGTGTAGAGCGCGTCGTTCTTCAACACGGCAAACTGATCCCCGAAGCCGACGACATATTGCACATCCCGGTTGGACAGCATGGCGTTTCGCGCGCGCGGCGGCACCTGGACAACGTAGTTTTGCAGTTTGCGCGCCGCTTGCGCGGCTGATGCGCCGGGCTTCAAGCCATCGACAATGGCTTTCGCCTCCTGATCGGTCGCAACGATCACCGGCACCATGCCGCTCTCGATCATGCGGAAAGCGTCCGCGACGCTGCGATAAGCGAAATTGCTTTCCCCCGCGCCGAACAGGAACTTGCCGGCGATATCGTGCTTGTCGAGCCCATCGCCGCGCTGCCAGTAGACCTCCTCGAAATACGCCTTGATCGCCGCCGGCGCGAGCAGGTCGTCGGGGCCCTTGTCGAGCACGCGCTGCATGGCGGCGGCAAAATCCGCGATCTCGGGCGGCGGCTTGGCTTCGCTTGGGACGAACACCGTGACGATGCTGTCGGCAACCGGCCTCAGCCCCTCACGGTTGCAGCGCCCGGCCGCCTGCGCGATCTGGTCGAGACCGGTCAGCGCCCGCCAAACCCTTGGAAAATCAAGATCAACGCCCGCCTCGACGAGGCTCGTCGCGATCACCCGGCACGGCAGCCCGTCGCGCAGCCGCTGGCGGATATCATCCAGGATACGGCGGCGGTCGCATACCGTCTGGCGCGTCGACAGATGGATCACGCCGTCCAGCGTCGCCTTGGCCGCGCGATAGAGCGCGAGCGCGTGCTGGCGGCTGTTGACGATCACCAGGCCCTGCGGCGTTGCCGCCAGTTCCGCGACGAGATCGTCGTCGCTCATCGTGCCGGCAAGCTTGAGGGTGACGCGCTTCAGCGCCAGGTGGAGCGCGGCTGGATCCGGCGCCAGTTCGCGCTCCGGGCCGATTTCAAAGCCACCGGCGAAGCGCGGCGCGGCCAGTGCCGGCTGGGTCGCGGTGCACAGCACGATGCTGCAGCCGTAATTGCGCGCCAACTCGTCGAGCGCCGCCACGCAAGGGCGCAGCAGCGCCAGCGGAATGGTCTGCGCCTCGTCGAGAATGATCACCGCCTTTGCCACATTATGCAGCTTGCGGCAGCGCGACGGCCGGTTGGCGAACAGGCTTTCGAACAGTTGCACATTGGTGGTGACCACCACCGGCGCCGCCCAATTCTCCATGGCAAGACGCAGCTTGTCCCGACCCTCGAGAGGCTCGTCCCTGGCATCCTCGATCGCCGAATGATGCTCGAGCACGAAATCCTCGCCCAGCACGGCGCGAAACACCGCCGCATTCTGCTCGATGATCGCGGTGAAGGGAATCGCGTAGACGATGCGTTCCATATTCCAGCGCCGGGCGTGTTCGAGTGCGAAGCCGAGCGTCGCCAGCGTCTTGCCGCCGCCGGTCGGGACCTCGAGCGTGAACAGGCCGGGCGGCAGCGCCGCCTTCTCCCTGACATGGCTGAGGATGTCGTCACGCAGCCGGTTCAGCGGCTTATCGTCGGCTCCGGCGCGCTTTTCTGCCATCGCCGCGTCGAACGCCGCGATCAGGTCATCGAGATGCGCACCGAGCGCCGGCCAGTTCCGATCGACCTCTTGCCCGGCGGTGCGCGCGTAAAACGCTTCCGTATCGAGAAAATCCGCATCGACCAGGCAGGAGAAGATCATGCGGCCGAGAAAGGCGAGCTGGAAGGCCTGGCGATCCCTCGTTTGCTGCCTGAACGTGGCCGGAAACAGGCCGCTGGCATCATGGGCGACCTCGCTTTGCCAGACGGGATCGAGCGCCGGCAGCGTCTTGCTCTTGATGCGATCGGCGAGCCCGCCGCTTGCCGCCAGACGATCCGGCAGACCGCCATGGTGGCCGGCGATGCCGTAGGAGAGCAGGTCGACCATCACCGATGTCGCGGACATCGGCGGTAAGCTTCAGCACCTCGCGGGCGCCGGCCGTGGAGTGGTCGACGCTCGAGCCGCGCTTGTCGATATAGGCCTGGAACGCCGCGCTATATTTGCCGAGATCGTGCAGCCAGCCGGCGAGGCAGGCTGCTTTCGCGGCGCCGAACTTGCCGGCGAAGCCCTCGGCGAGCCGGGCCACGGCGCTCAGATGATCGACCAGCAACTGCCAGTCGGAATGGTCCTGCTTGTCGGTCGAATGCGCATAATGCATCGCTGCCCCTCCCGTCCTCACGATAGGAGGGGCAGATGCGCGCGCAATCCCGCCTTATGGCGTATCGCTACGTCAAGGAAATAACAGGGCTATTTCTTGTGCTGCTCGTAGCGCGCCTTGGTTTCGGCATTCATCGGGTAGAGGCCGGGGAGTGCTGTGCCCTTCTCGACCTCGCCCATGATCCAGGCTTCCATGCGCTCCTGCTCGATCGCCTCCTTGACGACCTCGTCGAGCAAGGCGGCCGGGATCAGCACGGCGCCGTCCTGGTCGACGACGACGACGTCATCCGGGAACACCGCCACGCCGCCGCAACCGATCGGCTGCTGCCAGGCAACGAAGGTCAGGCCGGCAACCGAAGGCGGAGCGGCGGCACCCTGGCACCACACCGGCAGGTTGGTCGCCAACACGCCGGCAAGGTCGCGCACCACGCCATCGCTGACCAGCGCCGCCACGCCGCGCTTTTGCATGCGCGAGCACAGGATATCGCCGAAAATCCCGGCATCGGTGACGCCCATCGCATCAACCACCGCGACGCAGCCGGCCGGCATCGCCTCGATCGCGGCGCGCGTCGAGATCGGCGAAGCCCATGAGGCCGGCGTCGCCAGATCCTCGCGCGCCGGCACGAAACGCAGCGTGAAGGCGCGCCCGACGATGCGCGGCTGGCCGACAGCGAGCGGCCTTGTGCCGCGCATCCAGACATTGCGCAAACCCTTCTTCAAAAGGATCGTCGTGATCGTCGCGGTGGCGACGTGGCTGAGCGCCTCGAAGGCTTGGCTATCGTTGGACATGGTTTCTCTCTTTCAGGGAATCACCGGATTCTCATCGAGAGGAAAGGCCAGCTTCCGCATCTTTGGAAGCGGATTCTTCGTGGTTTCTTCCGAATTTCCTGGCGGTTTCCCGCGCCATCCTTGCGCCAGCGCAAAGCCGGAGCGCGTTTTGGCGTTTTAGTGTGCCGATCATTCCGGGCTGTCGTCACCGGCCGCATGGGGCTAACCTGTCGGCCACCTGCCCGGCGATGCGACGAGAGGTGAGGATGTTCGGTCTGACGGCCCTGGAACTGGCCCGCATCCAGTTCGGCTTCACCATCTCGTTCCACATCGTGTTCCCGGCCATCACCATCGGGCTGGCGAGCTATCTCGTGGTGCTCGAGGGGCTGTGGCTGTGGCGCAGGGACACCGTCTACCGCGACCTGTATCATTTCTGGTCGACGATCTTCGCCGTCAACTTCGCCATGGGCGTCGTGTCGGGGCTGGTGATGGCGTATCAGTTCGGCACCAACTGGAGTTCTTTCTCGACCTTCGCCGGCAGCATCACCGGGCCGCTGCTCGCCTATGAGGTCCTGACCGCCTTCTTCCTCGAGGCGGGCTTTCTTGGCGTGATGCTGTTCGGCTGGCGCAAGGTCGGGCCGGGCCTGCACTTCTTCTCTACCATCATGGTGGCGCTCGGCACGCTGATCTCGACGACCTGGATCCTCGCCTCCAACAGCTGGATGCAGACGCCGCAGGGTTTCGAGATCATCGACGGCCGCGTCGTGCCGGTCGATTGGCTCAAGGTGATCTTCAACCCGTCCTTCCCGTATCGGCTGGCACATATGACGCTCGCCGCCTATCTGGCGACGGCTTTGTTCGTTGGCGCCTCGGGCGCCTGGCATCTGCTGCGCCGCCGCGACACGCGCGCCACCCGCACCATGCTGTCGATGGCGATGTGGATGATCCTGGCGACCGCGCCGGTGCAGATCCTCGCCGGCGACCTGCACGGGCTCAACACGCTTGCGTACCAGCCGGCCAAGATCGCGGCGCTGGAAGGCCATTGGCAGAGCAAGCCCGGCGAGAGCGTGCCGCTCACCCTGTTCGGCTGGCCGGACATGCAGGCCGAGACGACGCGCTATGCACTCCAGGTGCCCTATCTCGGCAGCCTGATCCTGACGCATCAACTCTACGGGCAGGTGCCCGGCCTGAAGGATTTCGCACCTGAGGACCGCCCGAACGCCACGGTGGTGTTCTGGACGTTTCGGCTGATGGTCGGGCTCGGCCTGCTCATGCTGCTTGCCGGCGTGTGGGGCCTGTGGCTGCGCTGGCGCGGCAAGCTGTATGAGCAGCGCATCTTCCTGCGCTTTGCGCTCTGGATGGGGCCGAGCGGGCTCATCGCCATCCTCGCCGGCTGGATGACCACCGAGATCGGCCGCCAGCCCTGGATCGTCTACGGCATCATGCGCACCAGGGACGCGGTCTCGGATCACTCGGTGCTGGCGCTGTCGACCACGCTCGCCGTGTTCGTCGTGATGTATTTCGCGGTGTTCGGCACCGGCATCGGCTACATGCTGAAACTGGTCGCCAAGGGGCCGCAGGAATCCGGCCCGGACGAATCAGGACCTGATGAGCTACGACCGCACGCGGAAGCCAAGGCGGACCGGATGCGCCGGCCGGCGCGCCCGTTCTCGGCAGCACCCGACGTTGTCGAACCCGATCACCCTGAAACCTGGCCGGCCGCGCCCGGCGCCAAGGAGGCTTGAGCCATGGGCGTGGGCATCGACCTGCCGCTGGTCTGGGCGCTGATCATCGGCTTCGGCCTGATGATGTATGTCGTCATGGACGGGTTCGATCTCGGCATCGGCATCCTGTTCCCGTTCGTGCCCGACCGGCACGAGCGCGACGCGATGATCAACACCGTGGCGCCGGTCTGGGATGGCAACGAGACCTGGCTCGTGCTCGGCGGCGCCGCCCTGCTCGCCGCTTTCCCGCTCGCCTATGCCGTCATCCTGAGCGCGCTCTACCTGCCGCTGATGGCGATGCTGGCCGGGCTGATCTGGCGCGGCGTCGCCTTCGAGTTCCGCTTCAAGGCGGACGAGGAGCACAAGCTGTTCTGGGGCCACGCCTTCACCTGGGGCTCCTATATCGCGACGGTCGCGCAGGGCGTGGCGCTCGGCGCCTTCATCAGCGGCTTCCCGGTCGCGAAAAACAGCTATGCCGGCGGCGCGCTCGACTGGCTAACCCCGTTCAACCTGTTCACCGGGCTCGGCCTCGTCGTCGCCTATGCGCTGCTGGGAGCGACCTGGCTCGTCATCAAGACCGAGGGCGATCTGCAACAGCGCATGCGCCGCATCGCCCGCCCGGCCACGCTGGTGCTGCTCGCCGTGATCGGCATTGTCAGCCTGTGGACGCCGCTCACCCATGCCGATATCGCGGCGCGCTGGTTCTCGTTCCCGAACCTGGCGCTGTTCTCGCCGGTGCCGGTGCTGGTGCTCGCCGCCGCCTGGGGGCTGCTGCGCAGCCTGGCGCGCGAGGATAGCCATGCCACGCCGTTCCTGCTGGCGCTCTGCCTGATTTTCCTCGGCTATAGCGGGCTCGGCATCAGCCTGTGGCCCTATATCATCCCGCCGGCAGTGACGATCTGGCAGGCCGCCGCCCCGCCGCAGAGCATGGGCTTCACGCTCGTCGGCGCGCTGCTCATCATCCCGTGCATCCTCGCCTATACCGGCTGGTCCTATTACGTGTTCCGCGGCAAGGTCCGGCCCGGCGAGGGCTACCATTGACGACCGGGGCCGGGCCGCCGCCCTCCCGCCTCCGGCGCCTCGGCTGGCTCGTGCTGATCTGGACGGCGAGCGTGCTGGCGCTTGCCGTCGTCGCCGCGCTGTTCCGCGTGTTCATGAACCTCGCCGGCCTGACCGTGTGAGGCCCGTTAAAGGTGAAAGGCGGCCGGCTTGAAGATCAGCGCCGCGCCGGCCACGATCAGCGCGAAGCCGAGCGCATGGTTCCAGCCGAGCGGCTCCTTCAGGTACAGCACCGAGAACGCCGCGAACACCACCAGCGTGATGACCTCCTGCATCGTCTTGAGCTGCGCCGTCGAATAGACCGCGCTGCCGAGCCGGTTGGCCGGCACGGCAAGGCAATATTCGAACAGCGCGATGCCCCAGCTGATCAGGATCACCAGCCAGAGCGCCGTGCCCTTGAAGCGCAGATGCCCGTACCAGGCAAACGTCATGAACACGTTGGACGCGATCAGCAGGAAGATCGGCGCGAGCAGGTTGGACAGGTTGGGCATGGATCGACCTCGGCGGGCAGCGGCTCGTCCTAATCCGGCGCGCGCGCCGGCGCCAGAGCGAAATCGCATTGCATGGCCTCATCCCACGCCACGCAATGCGATGAATTCGCTCGGCAATTATGGATGGAGCACGTTTACGACAGGCGAAGCTGCTCCGCGCCATCACACCGGATCGAGCAGGCCGAACCAGGACACCAGCGCCAGCACGCCGCCGCCGAGCGCCAATTCGGCGAAGGTGCCATGCCGGATGCGCGCGACGGCGCGCACCGGGTCGTCGCCAAGGCGCGGCATGAACACATAGCGGTTGGCAAGCGCCACGCCGATCATCGCCATCACCAGCACGATCTTGAGCGCGAGCAGGCGCTGATAGGGCGAGGACGCATCGAGCGGCAGGTGGCCAAGGATCAACAGCGTGTTGGCGATGCCGCTGACCAGCACCAGCGCCACCGCGCCATGGCCCGCGCTCGAGAAGCGCCGCAGGGCGATGGTCGCTTCCGGCCGCGTCGCCGGGCGCGCGAGATGGGCGAGACAGCTCGGCAGCATCACCAGCGAGCCGAGCCAGAAGCCGGCGGCCAGGATATGCAGCGCATCATTGCCATGGTGCAGCACGCCGCGCACGCCCTCGTGCATATTGGCATGGCCGCTCAGGGCGAGGCTCGCCAGCAGCATGCCGGACAACACCACGCCGAGCATCGGCGCCGCGCGCCAGGCCAGCGCCGCCAGCATCAGCACGCTGAGTACGAGCCGGGTCAGCCAGGCCCAGCCGATCACCGTGCCGAAGGCAAGCTCGCGCAAGCTGGCGCCATCGCCGGCCATCGCCCAGCCGCCGATCGTTGCCGCCTCGAGCGGCAGCCAGGCCAGCGTCGCGGCCAGCGCGAGCAGGCCTGCCGCCACGATGCGCCGGGCCGAATCCGCCGCAACCTGGCGGCCAAGCGCGCGCGGCGCCACCAGCGCAGTGAAACAGGCCCAGCCGAACAGCGCGATCGCGGCGGCGTAAAATGCGAAACGGGCGAGCGCCAGCACGCCCTCCGGCCCGATCATGGCGCGACGGTAAAGGCGTAGCTGCCATGCGTGCTATGGCCGTCCTTCGACAGCGCGCGCCAATGCACGGTGTATTTTCCGGCGCGAAGCGCGCCATCGAGCGGTACACGCAGCACGCGCTGGTCCTTGGCATCGAGTACGGCAGTCCCGGTGGCGATCGTCTTGCCGTCCGGCCCCTTCAGCGTCACGCCGCTGAGCTTGGCCTCGAGCGCTTCGGAAAAACTCAGTGACAGCGCTGTGGGCGACGCCGCGATCCGGGCGCCCTCGGCCGGTTCCGCCGCTTTCAGATGGGCATGGGCCAGCGCACTGCCCGAAAACAGGCAGGCGGCGATCACGATTACGGCAGGTTTGAGCATCGACAGGACCTTCACGCGGCAATTCTCGCCGTCATACGGCAATCTTCCGGCCGAAACCGGCCGTCGCGGCGCCCTCGCCGCCAGCAGCGATCATCGTCGCAAATGCGCGGCCGGTCCATGGTCAGGATGACGCGGCGCGGCAAATTCCGGCTTTGCGCGAGCGCGGCCGCCAAACGCAAAAAGCCGCCCGATGAGGGCGGCTTGATTGCAACGATGCGACATCGTCGCATGATAATCTGGTTGCGGGGGCCCGCATCATGCCGACCCACAGACTCCCGCCGATGGTGATCCGGCTCCGGACGAAGCGTTAGGCGCTTGACTCGGCCCCGGCATTTGTTCTTTTTCTGTTCGCATGGAAAAGGCTCTTTGGCTGTGTCGTCAAGAGACGGACCGAACAGACTTGGATCGGGAGATTTTCAGCGTCGTCTATGACGGCGTTGTCGTTGGAGCGGTCCATCGCAGCCACGCAACGCCGCTCGGCTGCACCTGGACATGGTCCGTCACCTGCCAATGCCACCACCGCGGCGCCCATAGCGGGCGAGCCTTCACGAAGGCGGAAGCGTTGGCAGATTTTCGAGCAGCCTGGGATATGGCCGATCCCGACATTGAATATCAACGCGCCAAGCATGACGAGATTCGCTGCCGCACCCACTTTAAGGCCTACTGCGACACTCACGGCATCAGTCTTTGGGGGCTTCGCAGTGAGGATCGGCCATCACACGAGGACATTACCCGATGGCTGGACGAGCGCGGCATCGATATGCCACCGTCCCGCAAGCCCTGATCGGAGACGACCATGTGCGGACGATTTTCGCAAGCCTACACCTGGGAAGAAATCGTGGCCTTTAGTCAGCCACTGACTGTTCCGGCAAATCGGCCCAACCTCCAGCCTCGCTACAATATTGCGCCGACGACAGAGATCGACATCATCACGCTCGCGGAGGATGGCGGCCGGCAGATGATCAAGGCACGATGGGGGCTGATCCCGTCATGGCACCGCGGCGAGGTGCGCGACCTAAAGGCATCGACGTTCAATGCTCGCGCCGAATCCGTGCACGAAAAGCCAATGTTCCGCGGCGCATTCAAAAGCCGCCGCTGCATCATTCCCGCCAGCGGCTTTTTCGAATGGACCGGCGACAAAGGCGGCAAGACACCCCATTATTTCTCGGCGGCCGATGGAAGCCTGCTGGCGTTTGCCGGGCTTTGGGAGCAGTGGCGCGACCCGCAAGGGACAGAGATCATCACCGCGACGATCATCGTGCGAGAGGGCAATGCCTGGATGAAAAAGTATCACGATCGCATGCCGATGATGCTTCAGCCGAAAGACTTCGACGTTTGGCTCAACGGCACGGCCGGAAAGGACGTGTTTGAGGAGCCATCGCCAGCATTGCGGGAGTGGATCGTCTCGCAACGTGTTAACAAGGCCGGCGCTGGCGATGACGATCCAGCAACGATAGCACCCGAGCCCGGTCCTCTTCTGTGACCGCCGATCCCGAACTCTACCACATCACACTCTCCAACGGGATGTCGAGCTATCAGCCGCGCAGCCGGACAGGCGAGGCCGATATTGCCAAGACGCGCGCCTGGCTCGAGAAAGGCGGCGCGTGGGGCTCCTGGCGCATCGAGCATGTGCCACCGCCCGCCGGCCTACATACGTGGCATCTCCACGACGGCGATCACCCGGTGCTGACCTGCCTGCTCTGCACCGATTGGCAGGCGGCGAACGAGGCGCTGCTCGGCATGGAAGCGATGTCCGGCCGCACAGGGCTCGAGATGCCGCCACAGGTGCCTTGGCTCGCGTCCACCGTGACGCTGCCGATCGAGGTGACGCGGCGCAATCCGATACAGGCGGCAACCGATGTCCGCCTGGCGCTCGACATAGCCGTCGCCGTCGCGTGGGCGCTGCTGGAATAGCCCACCAGAAACGCGAAAAAGCCCCGCCGGCCGAAGCCAGCGGGGCGAAGTCAATGGGTCTGTCACAGTACGATGTAGGGTTGCCACATCGCGATCCGCGCCGGCGACAAGGCGGCGCGAATGTCATGCGGTACAATCTGAGGTGGTCGGATTATACCAAACGGCTTAGGGCGAGGCTCGCTCGCGCTGGTTGAGTTGGCTGACCGCTTTCTCGACGCGCTGCGTGATCGCCAGTAACACCTTCACATCAGCGGTCAGGTCAGAGGTTTTCTGCCGGTCCACGGCGGCTTCCCGGCGCAACTCGACCTGCTCCTGCTTCACGGCCGCGATCTCTTTGTCGATCCGAATGATCGCGTCGGCGGAGCGATTGTCGGCCACCGCACTGTCGCGCCAGAACACCGCTGCGGTCCCGCCCACCGCGAGCGCCGCAGCGATGACCGCCGGAACGAAGCGCTCGACGAACTTGCCGTCGCTGTTGATGCGAGCATTCATCGGGCCGGTCTCCTGTAGCTCTCGCGGATCGTCTCATACCAGGCGGCAAACGCGGTGAGCTTGCGCGCGTCATCGACACGACCGGAACGCTCGCGGGCCGACACAGCCGCGCATGCCTCCCCGGCCTGCGGCTCGGCCACGACGGTCGGCGTCGTCATGCGCTTGTCGGCCGCCGGCAAATCCCGCCCCAGCGGAACGCTACCGGATGTTGCGCAGCCGGCGAGCATCGTCGCGAGACAGAGCGCAGCGAGCAGCGGCAGGCCGCTTGGCCAGATCGGCTTGCAGGTCATGGATCACCTTTGCATTGGTCTCGGATTGGTCGACGATCGCCTGGTAGCGCTGCGTCGCATCGGCTTCGGCCGCGCGGGCGTTGGCAAGGTCGGCCATGGTCGCGTCGAGCTTGGATTGGATGGTGGCCGCCTGGCACCGGCCGCGTTCGCGGGATGCACCCGAGATATCGCCGTAGCTGTAGAGCCCGAACGCCAAGACGAGCAGCCCGATCGAGCCCCACGGCTCCGGGATCAAGGCGAGGAGCTTCAGCATGACACCCACACGCCATCGGTCAGCCAGCCGTGCCAGTGCCCGACGTGATGCACGGACGGCGTCAGCGTCGGTTTGTCGAGCGAACCATTCCAGTTCCATGAAGGGCGGTCGGAAACCGGCTTGAAACCGTTTCCGACCAGGATGACACCCGTCGCGCCACAACCGCACGGACAGCAATACCAGAACGTCTGCGACCCGCTTTCGTGACGCTCACCGAAATAAAATGAGCCAGGAACCCGACCGATGCCGTCCAGGCGGAAGCGGTTTTTCTCGACGAGATGTGCCGCAACTGGAGGCGTCTTGACTTCGCCCATCACGACACCCGCGCCGGGGCGCCGGCCCGGTACTCGCGCACCTTGCTCCAGATCACCTCGCCCGCGCCGCTGAACACGAGGTAGGCGGCGATGGCGGCGAAGATCCACCAGTGATGCAGGCACCACTGCACCGCGTCGATCAGCCGGCCGCCGACATCCTTGACCGCGTCGACCTTATCGAGGCCGGTGCGCGCCTGATCGAGCAGGCCAGTCTGATCCGTCGCACCGCCGGCCGCACCGAAACCGAGCCACGCAGCGATCTTGCGCAGGCTGAAACCGCTCTGGACCGTTGGTGATCCCTTGGCGGCAAGGTCCGCAGGCGTGGCAGTCGCACGCTCGACGGCGACCGGGCGCGGCTCGGCGACGACGAGCGCAGCAAGCAATTCCTGGTCGATCACCGCCACGGTCGGCAACGCCGGCACCTGGTCGGCCCGAAAGCCGAGGATGGCCGCTCGCGTCTTGGTGCCCATAATGCCGTCGACCTCGCCGGCCTGATAGCCGAGATCATTTAGGCGGCCCTGCACGTAGCGGACGGTCTTGTCATCGGTCAGGCCGGCCGGCGCCGCGCCCTCCTTCCCATCCGGGTAGACCGCCTGATAGGCCTTGAGCGCCTGCCGGGCATAGTCGATGCGGCTGGGATAATGCTTGACGCCCGCACGCTCGAAACGCTCCTCGAATGCCTGCACCTTGGCCTCGATCCCATCGGCATCGGCGACCGCCTTGACCGCCGCACGCTCGCTGCCGCGCAACTCCACGATCAGATAGCCATAGTTGGCCTCGTAGCTCGCCACGTCGAGCTTGCGCGCCCTGCACCACGCCTCATAGGCACGGCGGCGCGGGCCGGTCCACTGATACCAGCCATAGCCACCGCGCGAGCCTTTGACCGTCGGCTTGATCTCCTGCATCTTGGTCATGCCCGCACTCTCATGGCCGGCATTGCCAACGGCCGCCGCTGCATCGAGGACACCCCAGGCGGGGATATCGCGTTGCAGGTCGCGCATGATGCGCGGCGCCAGGTCGGTAAACTTGCTCATGATGATTGCTCCGGGCACAAAAAAGCCGCCTCAAAGGGCGGCGGGTCATTGGGTGTGGCGTTGGCGGTCAGACGGGCCAATGCTCGTCATCGGCATAGTCGGCCGGGGTCGGATCGAGTGCTTTGAGCGCCCAACTTGCAGCGTAGATCGCGGATACGCGCGCCATGGCCTGGGCTGCGAGGCTGGAAACATCGGCGGCCGAGAGCGCGTGAGTAATGTTGTCACGATCGCGGAAGTCCGCGGCCGTCCCCGCCATCATCAGCCCCATGATGTTGATCTTGGACGTGTTGTCGATGTCGGCGACAAATGTCCTGCCATCGCCAAGGTCGATCGGTGCGCCGAGGCCAAAGCGGCGGTCGCGCTCGGCGTCGACCTGGGCCACTGTTGGCGTTGGTGGGGTATATTCGGCCACCGCTCCGAACTCTCCCGCCACGGCACGGGTGTAAATCTCCATCGACCACGGTGCGCTGATATCGTCGGGTGAGGCCGTATAATGCAAAGGTCCAGCCTCGCCCTCGACGGTCACGAGACAGTCGATTGCGCGCTGGTCGGCACGCGAGTATCGGCACGCGGTCACGCTGGTGTAGAGCATCACGATATCCTCACAAATAGCCCGTAAGCATCATTCGACAGCGCCCCACCGGCGATATTCTTCCAGGTGCCGGTCTGGGCCGCCCCAAAGCCCAAGAGCCCCCCCGCATCGATAAACAGCAAGGCGAGGCTGGAGCCTGCGACAGAGCCTCCCCCAGCGATCGATGACCCGGATTTGTTTTGGAGCGTTGCAGCCTGGCCCGGAGGCAGGACGCCGCTTGTGGGGATAGCGGCCACGGACAAAGCTCCCCGCGCCGCCGCCGCATCCGCCGCCGTGAGCAGCGCCTTGCCGACTGTGGTGGCGTCCGTGATGCCATCCGATGTTGCCGCAAACGTCCGCTGCGTCCACGCCCCGGCCGCCTTGGTCCAGACGGTGATTGGGTTGGTGCCGTCATTGACGAGGCAGGCCGTGCCGTCAACGCCGTCGCCCGCTGTCGGGTTGGACGTGCGGAAGATAACGATGTTCGCAGTCGCCAGAAACGCCCGGATCGCCTGAATATTCAGGCTGTCCTGCATCTCGCTCGGAAACGAGATGATCGTGTAGGCAGCGCCCGTGATCGCCGCGCCGCCGTTCTTGTTGACGAGCGTGATCTGCGTGGCGCTGTCGATCGAGCTGATGCCAAAGACCTGGCCTGTATCCGGCACCCAAAGAAAGCCGAATGGCTGCACGCGTGCATCGGTCCAGACCGTGCCGGTGCCGGTCGCGGTCGCAGAGCCGGCCGGAATCGATACCGTGCCGGCCGTGTAAGGCAGGTTGTTCATGCGATGATCCTGATATGAAGAAGCCGCCTCGGAGGGCGGCGGCTAGCAACTGATGGTGACTACGTTCAGCCGAAATGCGCCATGTAATCGTCAATCTCTTCCATCGACTGACAGGCCCTGATGACACGCTCGGCGCGGTCGAAGGCATCGCTCGATTGCTCGACCAGAGCGGCGCGTTGTGCCCGCGCTGCATCGGCGCGCGCAACAATCCGTGCGCACAATTCGTGGCAGGCAATGCCCTTAGCCACGGCCTCTGTGCCAATCACTGGATGCGCTTTCTCGCCGTCTAGGTGAGCCCGCGCCCAGCCCTCCTTGCGCTGGTAGTAAGCGCTTGCCTCCGGCGCGCCCGCCAGGCGCTCAACACGGCGGCGGGCAATGCGTTCGATGGCAGCGGCGCGGACGCCGTCCAAGGTGCGCGGCGGCGCTGGCGGTAGTGGCCATATGGCGAGCGCAACTTCTTCGGAGCCAATCTCCTCGCCGGCGCCATCACGCAAGATGCGATGAGGGCGCGGGCCGACCGCGCTCGCGACAATCCTGATATCACCATGCTCGACCGGATCGGCCAGACGGAAATAGTGCAACTCGTCGACGCGCTCGATCAAGTGCGCCTCGTACTCCGGCCCCCAATCTGTGACGCTGTGAAGGACTGTCAAGGTAACGGGATCGTAATGCACAATCATTGCTGGCAAATCCTGTAAGCGGCATCCATGGTCGGATCGGTTACGACGCCGTGGAACAGCCTAAAATAGGCGCCAAGCACGACATCGCTGGTCGATGTGCGGGTGTAGCTCTTGTCCGCTTTGGGGTGCACCGCGTAGACGACACCGCCGATGATGGGCAGCCAAAACACATGCGGTGGAGCGGAAAATGTCTTGCCGAAGCTGATCGTCGTTTCGAAGGACGAAAAGCCATTTCCGTTACCATCGTCGGCATGATCGACCATGGTCCATGAGGCCCAAGGGATGGTGCCGGCGAGGTATACGCCGGCATACCCATATGCCAGAGGGTCAAACGCCATGTTGGCATCCGCGCCAGTCAGCGCGTCATAACCTGGATCAGAAACTCGAAAACGCGGGCTGCTATCGAGAACAATTCTCCGGGTCATGCCGGCTCTCGATAAATGGTCCAGGACACCGGCCGGATCGATAGCGATAGCGGAGGGTTGAACCCGCCCGAAGATGACCAGTGCTTGACGTTGACGTAAATGTTGAGGCTGGCAGCGTCTGCCAGTGCACCGACCGTGTCGTAGTAATATGCCCCCGCATTTACAACGCCGAGGGTTCCAACCCCTCCGACAGCACGCGGATAAACCGATGCGAAGAAGAGCGGAGCGTATCCGAGTCCATGATTGAACGTGAACGTGTAGGTCGCGCCAATGGCGACGCCCGCGCTGGCGAAGTACGTGCGCGGCATCGCGCTGAGCGTCCCTTTGGCGAACGGCCTTGCCGCGCGATAACCCATCTGGAAAACAAAATCCGCCGGGTTGGACGACATTGCATCCTTCCCATTTTTGGCGACCCACAGACCATACTGGCCCGATCGATTGCCAAGGATCAGGCGCTTTGTCATTTGGCCCTCACGAGCAATACTTTGTATGAAATATTGTGGCCAGATGCGGCGGGGAAGGTAAACGATCCGTCTGCGATCGAGATAGAAAAACCCGCTGACAAATTTATGAAACTTGTCCCGTAGACGCGGGTACCGCCTCCGTTGATGTCGAGATAGCCGTTTGTCTTATAAAAGAGCACGAACGGCACGAACCCAAGGGTTGGGAATGTGATCGTCGTCGGCGACGAGCTGGAGGTGAAAGACCCGGACTGGAAAATGGGAACGGTTTCGGTCCAGTCTGACGAGAACAGAAGTCGCTCGTTATCGACCGGGTTCGTGGTGACATCGTAGCCGGGCTTAGAGATCAGGAGCCCATAGTTGCCCGACGGAAGGCGACCAAGGATGACACGCTTGGTCATACGACCCCATCATCGAAAATGATCGAAGGCGTGGCTCCAAAGCTGTCTGTCCGATACGGCTGACCGTTAGCCCCGACGCCAAGCGAGCGCAGCGCATCCGAAACCTGTGTCACCCCTCCGAGCGTGAGAGTGTCATCCGGGTTTGCCGTAAAAACCGCGTTTTTGGTGGAGCCAGCCCGGATGATGAAAGCATCGGCCACGAACAGCCACCGACTCGCGCTACCGATAATGTCGAGCTGCGCGGAGCCATCAACGAACGCCCCCCCGGGGCCGGTAATGCTGGCCTCAAGCCGCCACGACGCGGACACGCCACTCTCGGCCGAGATTGCTGTCCAGCGGATGGACCCATGCGCGGTGCCCGCGTCGGTCTTAGCCTCAACGCCGTCGACCTGCGTGGCCATGGCGCCGACCGTGTCGCCGAGCGTGGCGAGGGTCGTCCCCTGACTGGTAATCTTGGCAGACAGGCCGGTGACCGGCGTGTCCACAGTGGCCTCAAGCGTGGCCGTGCGCTCGGCCAAGCCACCTGAGCCCGTCACCGTGGCTGTAATGACCTCCGTAAACGCTGCCGTGACCCGTGTATCACCGGCATCGCGCTCGACGCGGACCTCTCGCAGATCGTTGGAGGTCACCGCCTGGTCGTTTGACGATTGCAGCGCCAGCAACCGTATTTGCGCCGCCATGGCCTCCATTTGAGAGCGGAGGGCCGTGACCTGAGCCGCCGCCTCGATCGCCTGATTGAGGACAGACTCTTCGATCAGATAGCCGCCGTTGACGCTCGGTGCCGGCGTCGTGAACACCGATGGCATGGTCCAGTCGCCCGGCGTGCCGTTGGGGCCGATGCCTCGCGCCCGGATCCAGCACGGGCCATTCTCGTTATAACCGATCGGCGCCGTGCCATTCGTCGCCGGCCCGGTGTAGATATTCGGCCAGGTCAGCCCCTCGTCATAGGATAGCTGCACCTCGGTCAGTGCCGCGTCGGCGGCAAGCCGTGCCGACCAGTGCAACGTCAGCCGCGTGTCATTCCGGTTGACCCAGGCCGAAATGCCCAGAACGACCGGATAATCCGGGTCGCGCGCGCTCGGCGGCACAAACACCGGCATATTGGCCCCGATATAGGCCCAGACGCGCGGGTCGTCATAAACCAGTGACACGCGAACCGTCTCGGCATTGGCCGGCACCGCCGACTTGACCAGATAATTTCGCTGCAGTTCCGCCAAGGTGCCGAATTGCGCGATCGTCCTGTTCTGACGCGGTTTAGCCATCACGTCCGCAAGCATCATGCCGGCATTGGTCTGGGCAGCGGCAAGATCGTCGGCGTCGAGCGTGACGATTTTCGGGAGCGCCCCGATCGTATAGCGCATCGGCCCGAACGCCCGCCCCTTGCGATCGCGCAACACGCAATAGGGATAGGCGGCGGCATCCGGAGTACCGTCGAGTGTCAAGGTCCGGTTGCTACGGGCATCGACCTGCGTCGCCTGGCGCGCCGAATAAAACCATGTGTCGACGGCGGCCAGGTCGCCCGGGCGATAAAGCGTGCCGTCTCGCCCGACGACCACGTCCCGCGTCTCCTGGCGAAACGCGGAAACCGCCGCATGATAGTCGGCAAAGCGCTGCCCGTGATAGGGATCGGTAATGCCGATCGGCTGCATGCGCTTCGGCGTCCGGCTTTGCGAGCCGATGGTGGAGCGGATCGGCACAGGGTCCTTCGGGTCGCCGCCGCGGTAGATCTCCATGACGACATCGCCGGCCGAACGGTCCGTGCCGAGATCGAAGGTGATGCTCGAGGAATCCCGCACGATATTGCGGCGCGTGATCGCGTGCTGGCGCATCACCTTCGGCTCGTCGCGCACGAAGGAATAAAGATTGCCGATCTTGATCACGTCAGCGCGGATCGGCGCCAGAGCCGTCCCGAGCGCCTCCCAGACGCTCACCGGACCGTTGATCGTCGCGTTGAACTCATTGTCCTGGGTAAGGGACAAGGCCAGGAACCGCGGCAGATCGACTTCGGCATCGGGCACCGAACTGCCGTATGACGAGCGCAGGATGTCGACCGCCGCCCATTTGGCGAGGCTCGTTTCCTGCTCGCTCCACGCCGAACCATCCCAGACGTCGAGAACGCGAGCCACTTCCATCTCGGCATTGGAAAACGAGGTGATGCTGAGGCTCTTGCTCGAGCGCACGCGCATGACCACTTCGGTGCGGCCTTCGCGGGCAACGGTATCGTTGAACAGCCCGCGCAGCCCGTCCCAGTAAACGTCGTTCGACACGTTTTCCTGATGGTTGTCGACCGAATAGGCCTGCACCTCATAGCGGGCGAGCGGAACCGATTTGATCTCGGTCCGCCTGATCGGGTCCTGGCTCTTCCAGGCGCCGTAAACACGATGCAGCTCCGACCACAACCCATCGCCCACCGGCTCGCCGAGATCGTCAATCTCGCGATATTCCCAGTACACGTTGACCGTTGCGGCATTGAGGTTGCCGGATTTCGTCGCGCGCGTGAACACGCCGTTCGGCCACGACATGTCGATCTGGATCCGCTCGACCTTGTCTCCAGGCTGGCAGACCGGAAACGGTCCCGAGCGCGCCGGATTGTCGATGACGCGGGCAACCTGGATGCCGGCGACGGAAGGCGAGGAATAGACATTGCCTGGAAGAATCGTCGAGGCGGTGCCGTAAAGCACCTCGACCTTTGCCCCTTTTTCATCGTCGAGGTTGAAATCGAACGGCGGCTTGATGCCATCGGCGGCGGTCCAGAATACCGAATCCCCGACGCGGATCGTCTTGAGGTTATACTTGCCAAGCCCGACCGAGAGCCGCTTGACCAGCACGACGTCATCGCCGTCGTAGAAATAATAGTCGACCTGTGTCAGGTCGGGCTTGACCCAGGTGCGCCCGTAGGTGACCGGGATCCGCTCCCATAGCCGCGCGACATTGCCGCCTCCGGATACGCCATAGAGCTGTTTCGGCGTGTTGGCCTTGCTCTGCATCATGCTCTGCGCGAGCACCGAGGCGCCCAGCAGCAGGCCGGCCGAAACACCGGCCCAGATGGCATTGCCTGCCTTGAGGCCGATATCGAATGTGGTTGCGATCCACTGCCCGGCCGCCCAGAACTGCCCAAGCGCCAGTAACGCGATCGAGGCCACGGCAAGCGCGATCGACAGCCCCTTGCCGGCACCGCCGCGCCCGCCGCCTCCGCCGGCGATCACCGGCAGAATCAGGATCATGTCTTCCGGCCCGACCAGCACATCCTTCCAGCGCCGGCGCCTGACCAGGTGGCGCTCCATATCGAGCGCTTTGCCGTTCGGCACCTTGAAGGCAATGACGCGCCGGCCGGCTTGATTATGGCGCGCCATCACGGTCGACAGCCGGCGGCGCCGGCGGTCGAGCAGGATCGGCGCTCCGACAGGCTTGCCGAGCGGGGTGAGATGGAGGACTTGCGCCATGATGACCTACGCCGGGACGAAATACCGGATGCGACCCCAGGACAGGCCGACAATGATGAGCGGATCGAAGCGCACGCCCTGCGCCTCGTCACAATGCAACAGCCCGGGCTCAGGCAGATCGCGATCGAGATAGGTGCCGCAATGGATGTCGGCCGACTTGCGGGCGATCAGCGCGATGGCGCCATCGAGCGGCGCCGTCACCTCGCGCCAGTTGCGGCGCTCGTCATGGCTCGCGAAGATTTCCGCCATGGCGTGCAGGCCGCTGGTCGCGACACCAACCGGCATTTCCGGCAGAACGCGACCGAACAGGGCCGCCTGCGTTTCGCGCACCAGCGCCCAGCAATGGTGCTTCGGAGACCACTGCTGACCGATCCGGCAATTGATGAAGGCGATGCGGTCCGTCATCACATGCCGACCAGGCCGGGATATTCCTCCGGCGTATAAATCGCCTTCGGGAAATTCTCCTCACGCACGTCCGGATAGGTCAGCGTGCCCTCGGCCATGGTCGCCGTCAGTGTGACGCTGCGGATGATCAGGCCGCGCACCTCTTCGTCGATCGTGGTGATCGGGCCGGACTGCTCCGGCGTAATGTGAAACCGCCGGATGGTGATGCGCAACGACGAATTCGAGCCGGTCGCCTGTTGCAGATGCTCGTTGAGCTCGCCCGACACATTGTCGATGCGCAGCTTGCCATCGGTCGGACCGTCCTCGTCGAAGCCGGGCGGGACATACTCGAAGGCGACCGCCTTGTGCAGCTTCGGGTCGCCACCATCCGCGACCGGAAGCATCTGATCGTCATCGTCGCCGGTGACGACGAGGATCGGATCCGCGAACGTGTCATGATCGATCTCGACGACGATCAGATCAACGGCACCCTCATCGCCCGAGGCCAGGGCCTCCTCGAGCTCGTCACTCAGATCCGACATGGCGGCCTCACAGGTTCTTGACGATAAAGCGCGCCGAGGCGATCCAGCGCCGACCGTCCGCCTGCACCGTCATGCCGTCCGGGATCATGGTTTCCCGATCGACATAACCTTCGCCGGTCCGGTAGATCGGCATGGTGAAGCGGGCCGCCGGGTTCGGCAGCGTGCTGTCGCGCCAGGCGATCAGGGAAGCCGCCTCGGCCGCGCTCATCGGGATCACCATGGCGAGCGGCGTCCATCGCGTCAGACTAACCGGCCGGGACGCGCGATTGCCGCCCTCGAAAGTCGTCACCTTGGGTGCCGGCTCATCGGGCGCACGCGCAAAGCCCGCCGCACGCGGCCGGTATGGCACATCACTCGGCCAGACAGGGAGATCAGCCAATTTTCGGAGCCGCCCGCTTGAACATGCGGCCGAGAGCCCCCTGTTCACGGCCAATGCGCTGCGCGAAAGCGTCCTCCTGCGTCTTGGTGATCACGCTGATGTCGATCGACCCATCACGGTTGGTCCGGGCGCTCACATGCGCGTCAGGAACCTCGTTATTGATGTTGACGATCGGCTGCACCACCTGCGTCGCGGCGGCTGGCCCCGAAAGCGTCACGGGCACTCCGCCACCCTTGAGCGGGATGACGGCCTCCGGCCAACCGCCCTCGCCGGCCAGCGACGGGCGCGTCGCGATACCGCCATCGGCATAATGCGGCAGGATATTCAGCGGCTGACCCGCCGCGCCACCACTGAACCAGCTGGCGATCGTACTGAAGATCCCACCACCGCCGGTACCCGAAAAGGCGTTGGTGAGCAGGAGCTGCAGCTGCTTTGTCGCGAGCTGCTGCACAATGCGCGTCAGCACATCGCCGACCTTGCCACCCTGGAACACGACCGAGGCGAAGGCCTGTGAGCCGATCTGGCCGAATTGCTGGGCCTCGCGGTTGGTTTCGGCCTGCGCATCCTTCAATTCCTGCAGGGCCGCCTTCTGGGCATAGATGTCCTGGATCAGATCCTGGATGGCATCACCCTGCGCGCTGTTGGCATCGACGCCGGCACGCTGCTGCGCTTCGTAGACCGCCTTCGCCTCCTCGGACATGCCGAGGACGGAATTCAGCTTCTCCAGCGTCTCCATTTCGCGCTGGAAGGCGTCAGTCTCGGCCTTGGTCGCCGCCGCGCGACCGCCGCCACGGCCGCCAGCATCCTCGCCCTTATCGGGCGCGGGCGGGCCATATGGCTCGTTCTTCAATGTCGGGCCGCGCAGAAACGCATCGGCGCGGCGGCTGAAGTCATCGTTGCCGACCGGTGGCATTGGGCCTCTTAGTATGGCAAGGCGCTTCTGCGCGGCTTCGAGCGCCTTTTGCGCATCTGCCGGGTCGGTCCGTTGATCTCCGGGTCTGAGCGGGTTCCAGATAACCGGGATATCACGACGCCTTGCCCGATTGAGGTCGGCCTGTCGATCGTGCACATCCTGTTCGGCCGCCTTGAGCTGGGTCAGGTTATCCACAGCGCCAAGCGCACGCCTGATTTGTGCATAAGTTCCGTCAGCTTGGCTGCCGAGTTCCCGCAGCACCCCCATCGCTGCCTGCGCACCTTTCGCGAGATCGTTGGCCAGAACCGATCCTGCCTGCGCAGCCGCTGTGCCAAGGTTTGTCAGCGAGGTCCCGGACTTATCGACAATGCCGCGCATGATATCGGCCTGCTCGCCGAATGCCTGGGCGGCGATGCGGGCCCTGTCCGTCTCCGACTCCGCCGCCTGATACGCGCGGATCAGATCCTGCATAACGCTGACATTCGAGCGCACCTGCCCGTCCTGCGTCCGCAGCACGGCGCCGGCGGCCTCAAGCGCCTCGCGCACGCCACCGCCGCGCTGGCGGGCTTCATCCAGACGCGCGGCAAAATCGGCGAAAAGCTTGTCGGTTCCGCTCGCATCAAGCCCGAGCCGGCCAAGCACGACGCGCAGGCCCTCCATCTCCTGCGCTGTTACTTTAGCTTTCTGGGCGGCATCGCCGAGCGCCGCATATTGGCTCGTCTGCTGATACGCGAACCCGGCAATCACAGTCCCCATGCCCACTGGCCCGCCGGCCAGCCGCGCCATGGATGCGTTGGCAATGATGTTGTCGAGCGTGCTTTGCTGGCCGCTCGCAAAATTCATCTGCAAGCCGGCGACACCGGAAATCATCCTGTCCCGGAGATTCTGGAATGTCTGATAGGCCGACTGCGCCCGCCCAATCAGCGCGGTAATGCGGCTGGTCGCAAGCTCGACGGTTTGCGTGATCGCGGTCGCCGTGCCACGCGCCGTCACCTGGCTCTTCGCATTGAGCGAATCCATGTTGCGGCCGATCTGCTGCGTGGCGCGGTCGCTCGCCGTGGCGGCATCCGCAACCGATCGGCCGAGCTGCTGCAGCGAAGCGTTTGCCGCGGTGACCGCCTTGACGGTCTCGCTCATCGCCGTCTCGCCGCCTTTGCCGATGGCGGCGAGCTTGGCGAGAACTTCGGCATCGCCCTCGATGCCAAGCCGGATCGAAGCGCTTTGCTGCGCCATATCAATCTTCCTTCCGCAGGATTTCGAGGAGACCAGCTTCCGCCGGCTGGATCAGACGCCGCACCAGATCGTGATCCAGTCCGGTCGGTGCCGCCATCAGCAGCGCACCATGGTCGACGCCGGCGAGCCGGGCTTCGATCCCGACCCGAATTTGACAGGCGACGCGCAGCACCTGGCGCGCCACGAGCTCACCCTCCGACGTCGCTAATTGATGCTCGATTTCGGGACAGCGCCCGCCGTCGGACCCGCGCCCGCCGCTGGCGCACGGGAGCCCCTCCTGCGCGCAGCTTTCGCAGTACCCGAGCCCGCCGGCTGCGCGCCATTTGACGAGCTCGTAGATCCGTTTCCCTCATCTTGCTCCGCGTGGATGCGCTCGAAGAGCACGCCACGAATCCGAGACGCGATGCCGATATCGAGGAGCATCCTCGCCAGCACCGCCCGTGTCGGCCGATCAGGCCGGCTGCCATCGACATCCTCGACGCCTGCGATCGACTCGATGCAGATCATGCCGAGCTCGACGGTAGTCAGGAGATGCTGGAGCCCGTTGACGGCCATGCCGGCGATACCGGTCGGCACTGCGAAACCGTAGATCTCCCCGAAACTCGCCCCGTCCTGCAACACGCCGACAATGCGCCGGCTTTCGATCTCGGCCGACGCCAGATCAGGGTAAAGCGCCGGCCGCATCGTGACACTGGCCGAGGAGCCGAGCGGCACCTCCCGCATACTAGGGACCATTCCGACCTTAAGCATAGCTCGTCACCCCGTTCGCCAGGGTAGCGACAAGCATCGCATCCTCCCCGGCCTGATGCGCCTTGAAGGCAAGCGTCTGCTCGATGCCCCCCGGCCCCTTCAGCTCGGGCCCGGCAGCATCGAACCGCACATTCGCCATGCTCAAAAGCAGTGACCGCGTGGCCGAAAGCGTGAACTCGAGCTCAACCGGGACCGACGTGAAGTTGCGGCCGAAGGTCTCGATGGTGCTGCTCTGGTAACGCAGGCGCAAGGAGCCATCGAGCGTTGCCTGATCGAGCAGGACAGCGCCGCCGGGCGCGTCGAGATCGTCGATGTAGCGTTCCATGGAAACGCCGGTCGAGTAAGTCAGGTCGCTCTCGAGGATATTGCCGGCGATCACGTTGTTGACGCGGATGATCCCCTTGGTTCCCGGGATCTGCTCAAGTGTCGGCGGCACCGGTTGTGAGCCGGGCGTGACAGCGGCCGCGAGCGTTTCGGATTTGCCGACGATCGACACGGTGGCACGATGATAGCCGGCTTTCTTCTGGGTGTTGATGCGCAAGGATTTCGCCGCGCACCCCGCATGCTTGCGGACATCGCCCGATTTCTTTGTGACCTCCATCGCCCAGGTCGGCAGAGCCAGGCCGCCAGAGGTAAAGACGTGCGAAAAGTCCGTCGTTCCTGTCGTGGTCGGCGCACCCATGACCAGAGCCAGCCAATAGCCGATCTGCGCATAATCGAGCGGTACCTCGATATCGCCGCCGTGATCGGACAGACCTGGCGCCGGCGCGGTGCGATCGCGGCTGTTGGCCAGGCCGGACCCGAGCAGGGGATCGTCTTCCTGCGGCGTCTTCTGGGTGAGCGACTCGGTGTAGAAATTGAGCCCGAAGAACGTACTGGGCGCCACGCCGAACGTCGCTTCCTTGCCCGCGATCATGCTGGACAGGCGCCCCTGCGGCAAAACGGTTGTCGGCATCACACCCTCCTGAATGTGCCGGCGATCGCGAGATCGGCCGGCCCGGCTTTCCGGCCCACGCCGGATTTGATGAGATCTCTGGCGGCATCGCCGTCGACGATTTCGCCTCGGCGATAGCCGCCCGGTGCATCGTCACGGATGACAACGGCGGCGGTACGCATGGACGCAGGATCGGGCGCGGCCGGCGCAGTGCCGGCCGTTTCGGGCTTGTCAGCCATGGGTTTTCCTTCCGGTTAGAACGGCGTCGGCGCCGTGAAAGTCATCTCGACGCCGACAACCGCCAGCTTCGCCGTGCGAGCCCCGGCGATCTCGGTCGAGCGCTCCGGCGGCGCGGCAATGCGCGCGCTGGAAACGGTTCCGCCCAGCGTCTGATCGCCCGCCAGCGCCGCGGCAATGGCAGCAAGCCCGTCATCGAATCGGGTCTCGCGATCATCCTCATCATTGCCGGCAACGACCCAGCCGATGCGCGCGGTATGCTGGATCTCGAACACGTCATCCTGGTTGCCAAGGGTCTCATTGACGATGATGGCGTCGCCATCCTCGAGCAACAGACCAGTCGACAGACCGGCCGCAGCGCCAACATCCTCCAGCAGCTCATCGAGCGCGACGTTGCGGCGGATCGCGCCAAGCACGCTCTGTGATGTCAGCGCAGCCTTCAGCGCGCGCAACGCAGTTTCGGTTCTCGTCATGCGTTACTCCCGATGACGGCCCGCACCCGGGCGGCATAACGCACCTCGGCCGCCCGCCCGATCGCCGCGATGTCGAGACGCTTTTTCAGGCTGACCTGCCGGACAAGGATAAAGAACGCCACCGACTCGCCGGCCTCGCCGGCCTGCGGCCGCGCATAGCGTTTCAACCGGTGACCACGACGGCCGCTGCGCTTGCTGGTGCGCTCAACCTGCGCATAGGCAACCACACTGCCGCGACGCCCCTTCGCGAAGCGGAACTTGCCGACCATCTCCAGCATGCGTTGCGGCGAAAACGGCTTGTTACCCTGGCCAAGCGGAACATTCTCGGTCGGGATCCACAGCCAGCGCTTGCCATCGGTCGGGACGATCGTCGCGCCGTCGTCAAACGCATTGATGATCGCCGGCGCGACCGAATACACGAACACTGCGGGATGCAACGTGGCCCGGCCCGCATCGGCGGGATAGGTCGCGCCGCGCCAGGTCAGCGACAGGCGGCGGCCGAGGCCGGCCTTCACGACCTGGTCGCGCAGATCCTGTTTCGTCGCCTGTGTCTCGGTCTCGGCAGCGCGGCGCAGGCCGGCAGCAATACGGCGGCGCTCGCTCTCGACATAATCGCGCGGATGCCAGTCAGGCCGCACGACGATGCGCAGATCCGTCATTGCAGCTCCTCGCAAAGGCATGTCCAGACGAGGCGGTCCGGATCGTCGCGGCGCGGCGCTGAGACAATGCGGTAGCGCACCGCCCCCGCGACGAAGACCCCGCCGCGTGCCGGCAACGCGACCTCGCTGGCCCGCACCTCGATGCGCATCTGGCCGGCGATGACCGTCAGGCCGCCGAGCTGTGCGGTATCATCCGCTCCATTGCGCAGGATGACACAAGAGAGACCGTCGTCATCCGCGCCGGAAGGCAGATAGGAGGCGACGCACCCGAACGCATCATAGATGGGTCCGAGCGCGTCGTTGGGGTCGAACATCAGGCCTGCGACAACCGCACATCGACCGTGCCATCGCCGGAAGCCTGCGCCGACCAGGCCTTGCCGATCAACGTGTTGCTCGTCGACGTCGTCGTCACATTCTCGGCCGTGGCATCCCAATAGACGAGTGCACCGAGCGTAATGGCTCCGGTCGCTTTCGGCAGCGTGTAGACGCCCTCGCAGTCGAGCACGAGATCTTCGCCGATCGCCGCGTCGTGGCTGGCGACGCCGAAGGCCGTACCCTGCAGCACGAAATCACCCGACGCCACCGCGGCGGCAACGGCCGGCACGACAAGCGTGCGGCCAGGAGAAACATAGTTCTTCATGGTCTGTCCTTTCGGATCATGGATCAACTGAAAGCCCGCGCGGTCCATGCCGCGCGGGGGCGGTATTGAGGTCGGCTTAGGCGCCGGCGTTCTTCGCCATGTTGCGGTAGTCGATCGCCTTGGCCGCGAAATCGAGGCGACCCTTGATCTCGATGCCGTCGACCTCGAAGCCCATGCGCTGCTCGGTGTAGAGCCCTTCCTGACCATCGAGATAGGCATACTCGAAGGTGTCGAACTGGCTCGGATCGCCGACGACAAACCACGGCTCATTGCCGGTTTTCGGCTTCAACCGCGCCTCGACGATCAGCTGCATCGCATTGACGTAAGGGTTGAAGGCCGAGGAGGCATTCGGCTGGATGGCGCCGAGCAGCTTCTGGCCGGCGACCTTGCGCTTGGGCGTGACGACGAGATACGCCGGACGCAGGTTCAGCGGCGTCTTGCCGGACGCATCCTTCTGCTCGCCCATCTTCTGCTCGAGTTCGGCCACCGTCGTCTCGGTCACATCGCCGGCGGTCCCGAGGTTATTATGGTCGGAATGGAACAACGCCTTGGTGTCCGCCATCACCGGGTTGTTGATGAAGATGCCCCAGGCGACATCGTTTTCGAGCTCGGCCGCCGCGCGGCCCAGCATCGAGGGCAGGCGATCGAAGGCCGAGAGATCGTCGTTGATCAGCGCCTGGCGCGTGATCGCCACAATACGGCCGTAGGTGGCGAGCGCGTATTTTTCCTGCGCGTCGCCCATGCCGGCATAGGTGTATTCCTGCCCCTCCTTCACCAGCTTGAGTCCCGGCAGGCCGGCGAGCTGCACGACCGCCTTTTCCTTGAAATCCGGATTCGAGGTTTGGCGGCCGAGCGGGCGCCAGGTCTGGGTCACGGCGCCATAGGCGTCCCGCAGCCGCCTGCTGGCGACATTGGCGAGCAAATAGGGGAAATCGCTCGTCGACATCGCCGCGCGCTGCTGCAGGCCGAAATCGGGCAGGCCGAGCGCCAGCGTCGCCATTTCCATGCGCGAGAAGCCACGAAGGCGCACGCCCTGTGCCCGCTCCGCGTAATCGCGGAACATGTCAATCAGGGACAGGCCACGGAACTGCCGCGCCTGCTCGATCTGGGCCCGGGCCTCGGCCGTGTCGCCACGGATCGAGGACGGCGCCGCGCGCAGGATGATCGCCGTCTCGATGCCGCGGCGCAGGGTGTCGCCCTCATCGCGCATGATTTCGATGCGCGACGGGCCGCCGATCGTACGGCTGGCCTCCTGCGCCTCGCCGGCGCGCCGCAGCATCTCGGCGCGAATGGCGTCGCCCGAGAGGTTGCGGCCGATCATTTCGTCCACAGCCTCGCGAATGGGCGGGCCGAAGGGGTTGGCCATGCGCTGCAGGTTGAGCACCTCGGTCGCCGTCAGTGCGACAACGCGGGTATCTTCCGTGACCGCAACGGCGGCGTTGGCTGCCGGCACCGCCGGCTCGACACGCTGGGCAGCAGGTGCCGGCTGCGTGGCGGGCTCCGCGCGCTGCGCGGGCGGGTTGATGGCCGCCGCGGAAGCGGCAGGAATCGTGCCGGCGGGCTCGGCCGCCGGAGCGAGGGAACGCGTCATATCCTCAGTCTCCATGGTTTGGGCGGATTGCCCGGTATTGACCGCCGAGCGGATGCCCGCGGCCGGGTCTGCCGGCACCGAACAGAGGGTGACCTCGTAGAGGGTCCACTGATCGGCGCGCCAGGTTTCGACGTCGTCTTCGACGGAAGTGTTGGTCCATTTGGTGACGCCGTAACCGATCGAAATGCCGGTCAGGTCACCGCTCGCCACCATGCCCTCGGCGGCTCGTCCGGCCTCGCTATCGGCAAAGACCAGCCTGCCGACGAGCTGGCCGTTTTCGATCCGGGCATCTTCGACGCGACCGAGAATGGCGCCGATCGACCACTGATTGTGGCTATCGAGCAGCTTGCATTGCCCGGCCGCGACCCGAGATAGATCGATCGCCTCGGGCTCCATGCTGAGGGTCTCGACATAGCCATAGCGCCTGACGGGAGCGCCGACGGCAAACACGGCTTCGACGGACCGCGCTGCGGCGTCATAAGTCGCCGGCGTCGAGCGGCCGGAAAGGACACGGGAGGACGTTCCGCCCGGCTGGAAGCCGGCCGGTGCCGCGGATGCGGATCGGATCATGATGCTACCCCTGCGATTTACCGGAAAAGTTGTCGGCGATATCGCCGGCTGCCTGCCCCTCGGTCTGGGCCACGCCCTGCCGGTTGACCCGGCGCGGATCGGTATCGAGCACGATGCCCTTGGCGGAGAGCGCGCCCATAAAGCTCTCGATCTCGTCGAGCTGCGTCGTCCAATCCCAGCCACGCTCGGCCAGTGCTTCCGGCATCGTCTGCAGGCCGGCGCGAATCTCCAGGATCTTCGCCTGGATATCCTTCAGCGGATCGGTCCAGGGCCGCACCGGCGGCGACCATTCGGCGCCGACCTCGAGGAAACGGGCCTCTCCCGTGATCACGGCCTCGCGGTGCATGACGCGCTGCCAGGCCTTCCGGTTGAAGCGTGGCCGGAACACCAGCCATTGCACGACGTCGATCACGACATCGCCGGCGAGCTTGGCTGCGCGGGTCGAGGAATAATTCGCCTGGCTGACGTCGCCAGTGATCTCGTGATAGGCGAGACCGGTCGAGGCGCAGAAGGCGTAGAGCTGTTGGCGACGGAAATCGACCAAGTCGCCGGACGATGCCGGGATGAACGACGTCGCCGTCTCGCCCGGGCCCATGCGCAACACCATGCCCGGGTGCAGGCTTTCATTCGTGCGACCGGATTTCGGGTCTTTCTTCTGTTCGCCGATGACCGGCAGCGAGCCGCCGGCGGCATCCGGCGACGAAAAGATCACCCCGATGCACGCTTCGAGCCGCTTGCGCATGATCGTCGACTGCTCGACATCGTCGATGCCACGCATGCGCAGCATGCTCGAGGCCAGCCAGGATACGCCGCGCACCTGCCCAGCCCGATCGGTCTGGAAAAGATGGTCGACACTCGCCCCCGGCACGAAACGCGAATCGCGCCGCACGTTGATGATGCCATCCTCGCCCGGATGGACCGGGAACAGGTGATAGCCGAGACGCCGGCCCCAGTCGTCGACCTCGACACCGGAGATGACGCGCGCACCCTGATGATGCGGCTCGATTCGATACGGATCGGCATGATCCGCCTCGAGCAGCCGCAGCTGCGAATTCGGCACGCCATACTCGTCCGGCAGCCACAGGCCGAACACGTCGCCATCGCGAAACATGCTGGCCGCGGCAAGGTGCTGCAGACCGTAGAAGTCGGATTGTCCTTCCGGGTCGCAGTTGTCGCAGAAGCGATTCCACGCATCCATGGCCTTGATGCGCAGCCTTGCCGACTTGTGCTGCGCGCGCGGCGTGATGCCGGTGCCGACGACTTTGCCCGCGAAGTGCTGGATTGCCGAGCGCACCAGCGGATTGTTGCGCTGCATATCCCGCGCCCGGTTGCGCAGGACGGACAGGGCCGGAGCGTTCTCGGCGTTGCTCGACGCTCCAGTCGCCCGCCACCCCTTGGTGGCCCGTCCGAAACCCGCCCCTTCATAGAGGCGCGCAGTATAATCGAGTACCAGTCGGGCTCGCACGCGATCGAGACCGGCACGCGGCGAGATCCAGCCAATAGCGCGATCGAGGAGGGTCAGGCGGGCGTCCATCAATCCCTCTCGAATTCGGCGTAGGTCGTGCGCCTGGCGCTCGATGGCGCCGCGCCCCCGGGCTCACCGCCTTGCTGGCGACGCTGGAAATAGGTGAGCGCGCTGATGATGTCGGCCTTCGACGCGTAGGTGACGCGACGGCCGGCATATTCGACGGTCAGCTGCGACGACATCAACGCGCGCTCGAGGGCGTCGATCGCCAGAACGATCTCCTGTTGTGTCATAGCCAGTCCTCGCTCGGCGGAATCCACGCATCATCACCGGCGGGCGTCTGCGGCAGTGCCGCCGCCGGCGTCACCTCCGGCGCGCGCTCGTCGACGATCGACAGGAGCGGCGCCAGGTGATCCGGCGTTAGGCCGAGCTCGATCGCCCGCGCGCGCCAGAATTCAGGAGACCGGTTTTCGATGTCGAACAGCGGACCGCCGAAGGCCAGAGCCATGTTGAGCACGCGGCAATCGAGATAATGGTTATCGTCCTCGCGCTGCTTCCAGATGCGGTGCCCTTTCTTGTCGAGGGCAACATATTCCGAGCAGAGCTGTCGGAAATAGCCTTCCGGCAGGAAGCTGCCGAAATGGCAAAAACCGGGCTGACACCGCGAAACACCGTCGATAATCTCGACCTCACGCCGCAAATAGGCATAAAAGCGCGATTTTAAGTTGTAGCTGCCGACTTTCCACTGCAGGGCACCGCGCTTGATGCGCTTTCCGCGCCAATCGAAATCGACCTGCTGCGGATTGCCGAGCGGCACGCGGCCCCAGCCATCCTCGGTGCGCAGCGCGAATGAGCCGTGATGGCGGCGGACCCAGTCATAGACGACCGGCGCGTTGTAGCGGCAGTCGATGCCCATCGCGTCGATGCGCCTAGCGTTGCCGGCCTCATCCTGCAACGGCTGCTCGAAGATTTCGGTCAGGCGCTTCCAGCACGGATCATCGGGATCCGACGTATCGCCAGGCTTCTCGACCGTGCCAGCGCGAATATAGCTTGCCAACAGCGTGTATGAGCGGCGGTCCGGCGTCCAGGCAAGGATCTCGAGATAGAGGCCGAGTTTCTGGACGTCGACACCGGCCGTGACGATCAGGCCGTCTGCCGGGATGATCCGCTCGGCGAGCTGCTCGCGTCGCTTGAACAGTGCCTGCCAATCCGGCGTCTCGCCCTGATCCTCTTCGTAGGCGAGGCCGAGATCGTGATTGTAGAAGCTCTTCAGCTTTTGCGGATCATCGCCAGCGGCAATGAATTTCTCGGCGATATGATCCCATGTCGTCAGCAGCGACATCATCGCGTCGAGATGCCAGGACGGATAACGGCCCGGCGCCGGAGCCTCCGGCTCGAATGCGCCGGCGCGCACCATGTCGGCCTTTTGCCAGTGCTCGATCACGACGCCACAACACTGCGGCACATAATGCGCCTCGACCGGATGCTGCCGGTTGAAGCGGAGCCCGGTACCGGTCTGATCGGCGTAGCCGCCGAACACGAACTTGATCCGCTCGCCACAATGCGGGCATGGCATCTTCCAGTAGCGCTGGTCGCCAGCCTCAAATTCGGCGTCGACGAGCGATTCGCCCTTGATCGTCGGCGTCCCGCCGATCAGCTTCCGGTAGTCGCGCGTGGCGTGGAAGCTGATTTGCCGGGCGTCGATCATCGACATCGGCGAGCCCTGGCCGTCGAGATCGCGCGGATACTGATCGACCTCGTCGCAGAGAGCGATCTTGACCGTGTGCATCTGGAGCTCGGCCGCCGAATTCGCGCCGATGATCGCCACGGAGCCGCCCGGGAAGGCCTTGTAAAGGGCCGACGAGCCCAGCGTTCCCTTTTTCGAGAGCGGGTAGATCCGGCGCTTCAGCGCTGGCGACGCTTCGATTGCCGGAGCAAGTTTGTCCCGGTTGAACTTCATCGCCATGCCCGTCGTCGGCTGGGTCAACAGCGCGCGGCACGGCGATTCGAGCGCAATCCAGCTGACGCAGGCTTTCAGACCCTCTGAAAAGCCGGTCTGTGCCGACTTTCTCACCACGCCTTTCGTGTGGGCCCCGCACATCGCCTCGTCGATGATCGCCGGGACATACGGCGTTAGCGACGGATCCCACAATTGACCCGCGCGCGGCCCTTCGGCCTGGATCAGCACCTCGGCCGCGAGCGCGGACGGCGTGCGCTCGGTCGGCGGCGCGATCGCAGCAGCAATCGCGCCCGCGATAATGGCGAGGGCGTTGGGCAGGCGCTTCAAATGGGGTTTCCTAGTCCTGTTCGGGGTCCGAATCGGGCTCGGCGATACCGCTCATGGCTTCCGCCATGGCCCGAAGGGTGGAATTTACGTTCTCGACGAGAACGGCATGCAGGGCCTCTTCGCCACCGCTCTTTCCGGCCGCGTAGAGGTCTGTCGACTTGGCCCGGAGGCCGGCGACGATGTTCCGGAGGCGCTCGCCGACACGACCTGCGGCTTGGGCGACCTCATGGACGGATACGAGCTCGCCGCGGCGGCGGTCGAGCTCCATTTCCGCGATCGAGGCTTTCGCGTTCTTTTCGCGCGCAGCAGCATCGTCGAAGGCTCCGCGCAGCCTCGCCGGAGCCTCGGCAACCGCTTCCGCCGGCTTTTCGGGCTCCGAAGCCACCGGATCGGCTTCAAATTCTGGCTTCGCGTGGTGCCGGTTGCGCAAATCCTGCGCCGGATCGTGCTGCAGGGCGACCAGACGGTCGAAAGTCGGCTTATGGACGCGCAGTCCACGCCCGCTGCCGTGGATCGACAGGCCATTCGCCCCGACCAGCGCTTTCACGCGCTTCGAAATCGCCTGCCGGGACACCATCCGTTCGGCGGCAATGGCCGAGATCGAGACCCAATCGCCATGGTCAACCGGTCCCGTCAACGCCATGGCCGAACTGTCAACCAGCAAGGCAAAGCTCCGATTTTGGTCAACCCTGTGCCGAATTTCGTTGACACCCCCTCCCCCAGACCCCCGCCCCTCCCGTATAGCCAGGGTGCCAGGAAGGACCCGCGAGCCGACCCCAAGCAAAAGCCCCGGTCGCCTTGTGGGGCGCCGGGGCTGATTTCTATCCGTGGCGAGTCATGCACCAAATCACTGCCGCAAGTCAACCCATCTCAAGCACTTACGATTTTCGGCACTTTCGCTTCCGGTGTCTTACCCGACTCGCTACCTTCCCACGGCCGTGCGGGGCGGGTGCAGTGCTCGAGCTCATACGCCTCCAGTTGGCCTCTAAGTTCCTCGACCAGCACGGCTAGCGCGGCGTGCCAGATCTCATATTCAGCGCGGCCTAACACAGCATCGGCTGGATCAGGCACGAGGCGCGTCTTGCGATAAGCGCCTGGAAACGGTCGTTTGGCGCGTTGATCGTATCCATCGACCTCAGCTTCGATCATGTCCCCTGTCCGCTGCCGCACCATGACTCGCCGAAACCAGCACGGTTTACCATTGGCCCGCGTTACTACCTTGACCGCTGGCATCTCCGCTTGCCAATCCGGCGTGCCGCCGAGCAGCGCATGCCGCACAATCAGCCGTTCGGGCATGACGCGCAGGCGCGTCCCGCCTGCGCTATCACGCACCGTCAATTCGTTGATGGCGCGCATGGTGGCCTCTTCGATGCCCTCCATCCCAACCATATCGGCGAGCGGCTGCCAGTCTTCCGGCATACCAACGGCAAAGTCGCCAAGCTCCATCACCAGGTTGCCGGCGCGCACCGCGTCAGGATGCGGCCAACTGCGCGCGCCGAAATCAGGCACCAAGCCCCAAACGTTGCAGTGATCGACATAATCGTCCGTCCGCAGGCTCGGACCATAATTGGCCGGCCCATTACCCAACCGCGGCGTCTTCGGCAGCTCTTCCCGATAACACCACGCAAGGAACGCCTCGATCCCGATCGATTTCCTCGGCTCCGACCGTACCTGCCCGACAGTTTTGCCTTCCCAGCGTTGCGCGACCCCCACCACTGCCGTCCGTCGCAAATGGAAACTCCGCCCCACCATTGCCGTCTCCTGAACAATGTCCAACCTGTCCGACCTTCATTCTCTCGAAAAGCAAAGGTTGGACAGGTGTAACCCTTTGATTTCTTGTGTTTTGTCCAACCTGTCCAACCTGTCCAACCTATTTCAAAGAATTGGGAAAAATCTCAGAAGTCTCGATCGGCTAACCCTCGCCCTGAGAGCGGGAGCCTCGCGATTTTTTGAACCCTCGCGTGTGCGCGCACTCGCATACACGCGAAGCGAAAAGGTTGGACAGGTTGGACAGGTTGGACATTGCTAATTATTTCAATCTGTTAGGATAGTCCAACCTTGACCGCCCTTTGCCATGAGGTTGGACAGGTTGGACAATTGTCCTTCACTCCAACGCTTCCGGCTCTCTCAGCGCGCTCATATCCGACCACGCAATAGGCTGCTGCATGGCTTCCTCGAAGGCAGCGCGGCATTGCTCGAGCGATGGTAATTCGAAGCACCATTCGCGCTTGGTCATTGTCGGTCCGTCATCCCAGAAACTCCGGGTCGTGCGCAGGCCGGGCACCAGCTTGGCGAGCTTCATGCCGACCTCGGTTTCTGCCGTCTTGCGCTTGATACCGATCCGATCGCTCGCCACGATATAATCGTCGTAGAGCAGACGCTTCGGGATCAGCTGGACCCATTTGTCACCGCCGCGCGTCGTCGTGCCATCCATCAGCCGGCCGAACCACCAACTGTCCAGACTGTTGAGCGAGTGTATTTTCTGCTCGAGCAGCGCATTGGTGCGCGGGATCTGGCGCAGATTGATGGTCGAAAGATCGAACGCGAGCAGATCCGCCAGCAAAGCCTCTCGCCCGCCATCATCGAGCTCTTCATCCATCTCGCGGAAATAATCGTGGTTCTGAGCGCAGCGCGGATCGACATCGAGCACGCAAAAGCGCCGCTCATCCTTGCCGGCCGGCACGACCCATTCCTCATTCGAGGTCATGATCAGCCGGACATAATTCTTGAGCCGAATCGGATCGATTCCCTTGGCCTCAATCTGCTGGATCGGCGAAGTCACCAGACCCTTCAGACGGCCTTCGGCGGCCTTGTCGCCAGCCCACACAGCCTCGTCCGCTTGCAGCAGCAGGCAGGTCGCCATATGAGCGTTGAACTGCCCGGTCACATAACGCGGATCGTCGACCAGGAAATAATGCCGGGTAATCAGCGAACCGAATATCTCGCCAACCTTGGTCTTGCCGCTGCCCATACTGCCGCGCATCACGATGGCGACGCCAAGCCGCTCGCGCGGACGCTGAACCATATGGGCGAAAAACCCGAACAACCACGAGAAGATGGCGGCATCGCCACGGCAAACATTGGTCAGCATGTGGTCGCGGAAGATCTTATAAGACCCGCCGGTTTTCGGCTTTACCGCAAACCCGCGCCACAGGTTGAGATAGCCCGGCGTGCCATCGCTATCATCCGGATCGGGATGGAACTCGACGCCGCGATATTGCCGCCGGCGCCGGTTGGTTAGCCAGGCCTTGGCCCATGAGATAATCTTGATCTTGCCATCGCCCCCCAGGACCTCGGTGAAGCGGTTGGCGAACCAGGCATTGAAGGCTTCCAGCGTCAAGACGCGTTGCTGATCCTCCAGCATTGCGTCGGGTTGATCGAGGAAGATGACGGCTTTAGAACCCATCAGCACGAGCGAAAACTCTTCGTTCAGCCGGCGTGTGCTGAAGCCAAACTTGCGCGGCTTTGGCGGCCCGTTACCGAGCGACTGCTCGTCCTCATCGCTTCCGGTCTCTTCCGCATCTTCGACAATGTCGGCGATCGAATCGCCAGGCTGGATCGTACCCACGCCAGCGTCATCGAGCATGGTGACGATCCGCTCATAACCATCATCCGGATCGCCCGTCATGGTCGGCCGCCTCTCGCCAGCTCGCGCCGCAACCGGGTGTTTTCGGCGGCAAGATGCTCATTGCGCCGCGTCAGCCCGGCCAGCGTGCGCCGCTGCTCGAGCAGACGGTGCCGCAGACGTTTGAGCTCGCCTGCCAAGCAACCACCATCGTCAGCCAGTCGCGTCGCGCGAGGCTTTTGGGGCAATGTCATGCCGCCACCCCGCCGAAGCGACCGACCTGATTGCCCCAGGCATCCCAGCCCGGCCGCGCGGTGCGCGCGAACAGCTCGAGCCGAGGCACGTCGCCGGTCAGGCGCACGATGCTGTCGGCGATCTCATCCGGCTTTCTGCTATGCTCGCGCAGCGGCGCGTGCACCACCTGGCGCTCGGCTTTCGAGACGCGGGCATAGCCCCTGCCCCGCGTCGCGATCCAGCACTGCTCGGCACCCTTGCGGGTATGGTAGCCGGTCGAGATCCGGAACGGCGACAGCCCGTCTCGCAGCGAGGGCGACACTGTCTTGACCCAGATATAGCCAACCGTCTTGAAGCGGAATCCCCAGGCCTCGATCAGCCGCATCGCCTCGCGCAGCATCGGATCGTAGACCCACAGGAACAACACCGCATCATCGGCCGCGATCGCCGGCACGGGCAGCGCGCAAAGCTCGTCGATCGACATGCAGGCGTAATGCTGCTCCGGCGAGCGGCCCTTGCCGGCGGCCGAATAGGTTTCGAACAGCCAGGCGGGGTCTGCATAGAGCAGCTGATAGGACGCACGCGGCAAACGGGCGAACACGCTCATGCCGCCACCGCCATTGCCGACCAATGTGCGCCGTGGCAAATCTTGCCGCGGGGATGGGCATCATAATGAAGAAGCTGGAACCGTCGTTCTTTTACCTGTTCGGCCTGCTCGCGATTGTCGTCGCTCCATGGCTGATCCAGGGCATGGCCCGTGGGTGCGATATAGCTGCCGGCGAAGCCGGAAAGGCCTATCTGTCCTGCGCAGAATTTTGGCTGGAGCGCTACCAGACTCTGGTTGTCGGCATAGCGTCTGTCGGAATCGCAGTCGTCGCGATCTACTATGTCGTGAGACAACTCGAGGCTATGACCCAACAAAGTGCATTGGCGACAAAAGCGCTTGAAGTCACGAACGCGCAACAGGCCATGGAGTACAATCGTGCCGCCTCTAAGGCGTTGGTAATCTTGCGCGGCTTCGGCGGACAGCTCGCTCAACTGATGATAGAAATATCCGATATTGAGCGGTTGCCGCGCACTGAGCGGGCCAAAGTAATTACAAGCTCCTCCATTGTAAGAGAATTTGGGCAAGCGTTGGTTAGAGTAGCCATCGATGTCCCTCCCGCTTTTCGCGCAGGAGATGTTCAACTGTTTGACGAAATACAGCTTAAGGCCGGAAAATTGACCGCTTGGGTTGCACTTAAAGCGGCTCAAGCTCATCACATAAACAACCCTGAAACTCTTTTGGTGCTGGATCCGCCCAATAGTATCGCACAATGCTACGAGTGTTGCCTGGATTGCAGCCGCAACATTCAACTCCTTGCCGATAGGTTGAAGGAACGGCTTTAGTGAGAGCGTCACGCCGCATCCTCCCGCTGCATTACCAGATCGTTGAAATCCATCCCCGCCGGTGCCATCACCGTGGCGATGCGCCGTCCTGGCCGGCGGTAGCGCGCCTCGGCCCGCGCCAGCGTCGCGCCCGTCAGCACGGAATCGCTGTCGCCATCGCCGAGCAGCACCAGCTCGCGCACGCTGTCGGGAATTGCGATCGCAGTCCCGTCATAGGCCGGCTCGCTCGAGGGCACGCGCACGCGGTGGCCGTTGGCGTGCGTTTTCTCCGGATGCGGGAACGTGCCGGCCGCCGGCCCGCCGAGATTATGCAGGTCGATCGCGGTCCAGAACGCCATGCCGTCGAGCTTTCGGCCAGCGCGCACCAGTGCGGTGTAGATCGTCAGCACCGTCTCGATACCCTCGCCGAGATAGAGCCGCGTCGGCGCCGGCGGCTGCAACAACACGAGATGGCACCCCTTGGTGGTGCCGCGCGATTTCTTGGCGACCAGCACTTCGCCGGTGCCTGGATCCGCAACCACCGCCTTGAACTTCGGCGGGTTGTTGAGGTCGATCCAGGTCGCGTGCAACCCGGCAAAGCGGCCGTCATTATCGACGATCGCCGCCAGCATGGCCGGGCCGCGATGGATGATGCGCGGCACGGTGCGGCCGAACTCCTCGACCTCGCCGTGGAAATAGCAATAGTCCGGTGCGCAGCGCAGCACGGCGCGCGGCGGCATGAGCAGGCCGCGCGCGCCCAAATAATCCTCGGCTTGCGATGCGCTCACCGGCACGGCCTGGCGCCACACCGCGAACAGCTTGCGGCGCTCGGTCTCGCGGAACGTCGCCGCCGTTTCCTGTTGAACTCGCGCCTTGTTCCAGCCATCGCGCCAGGCATCCGCCAGTTCGGCGAAATCGGCAGGCACGGCCGCGAGCGCCACCCCTGCCCCATGCGCATGCCGGCCGGCGGCGCGCGCATCCGCGGCTGTCGGTTCGCGTTCCGTCACGCCGCCGAGCTCGGCGACCGCCGCCTCGAAACCGATGCGTGCGCGCTGCATCAGCAGCCGGATCACGTCGCCGCCATCGCAGCACACCGCGCACACCCATTCGGCGCGCGAGCACTCGAAGCGCCCGGCCGTTTTGGAAAGCGGATCATTGGAGCATAGCGGGCACGGGCCGACGCTCCAGCCGGCCTTGCGGCCCTTGCGCAGGTTGACCCACTGCCCGGCCAGCTCGTCGACCGGGTTGTCACGCTTGAGCGCGGCGAGCTGATACGGCAGGTAGCGGCTCATAGCGCCGGCTCCCGTCACGGAAAGAACCGCTGCGCGAGCGGCCGGCCGACATGCTGGCGCACGGCGCGGCGGATTTCGGCATCGCACGCCAGCCAGACCGCGTCGCCGATCGCCTCGCGCAGCGCGCGGATCAGCGACAATTCGATCTCCTCGACATCCTCCCACAACAATGGCGGTCGGGTCGGATGCATCTGGTTGGGGTCGATCACGAGACCTCTCCCTTTGCGATGGTCTGGCGGAATGCCTCGAGCGCGCGATCGACATGGGCCGCCGTCCGTTCGATGCGGGCCCGCTCGGCCGGCGACAGGCGATGATCGCGCAGGCTCTCGGCAATATCGGCCTGCAAGTCGGCGATGCGGCGGTTCATCGCCGCGTAGCTCGCCTCGAACGCGACCGGTGGCGCCCGGCCAATGGCCCGCGCCTGCAATTCGGCGAGCAGCGCAGTGCCAATCGCCTCGCCAACATCACGCTCGAGCAGCAGCAGTGCCGGTATCGGGATGACATCCGGATGCGCGGTCGAGGCGAAACGCTGCATCTGCGTCTGGCTGTAGCCACAGCAATTTCCGGCGCGTTCCTGACCGCCCGCGCGTTCGATCAGATCGCGCGTCGCCGCCTTGATTCGCCAGATATCCGCATGGGCGAAAGCCACCATGCCACGCTCCCGAGGGGTCAAAACGACGGGGAAACCCATAGAGGGGCTCACCCGCAAGGCTTAGCGTTGCGCCAACTGGAGGTTGTCGCGGTGAACCATGAGACGCCGTCGCCGGCGCGGGTGCGGTTGCTGGTTGCGCTGGCCCGCTACGGCGCCCTCACCCAAAAGATGCCCGAGGCCGGCGAGCCAGCCTCGGGCAAGTCCAGGGAGGAAACGCCCAGCATCGGGCGGCGCCACGGGCAGGATGCAACACAGTGCCTGCCCGGTGCTACGATCGCTCTCGAGAACGGACGTCCTCATACGGCTTCCACGGAAAAGAATTCCGATGCCGAGAGCGGAATATGATGATCCATCGCGAACTTGAGCAGGACCGGGATATGCTTTTGAGGGATCATCCCTCCCGTCCCGCCTTTCTCGCGCGGATGCTGCCAGCGGTAAGGCGCCGTGTATGCGGTGCCCGTCAGTTCCGCGACGACGGATTCTCCACCTAGCTTCTGAATTATCGATCGGGCAGGTTCCATGAGCGGCATTATTTCTGTTTTGCCGAAACGTTTGTCAAGCCATGTTTCTGATAATCCGAATTGCGTTGATTTCTGTTTTGCAGAAAATCGCGGCATGAGTGATGTCGAATGGATCAAGAGGGGCTTAGAAAAGCCCGGAAAATCAAAGTCCGGGCTTGCTCGAGCAATTAACCGGAGCAATCAGGTAGTAACCGCGATCCTCAAGGGGGAGCGGCCTGTTCGGCTTGCCGAGCTCCCACTCATTTCCGATTACCTAGAGATTGATTCGCCGACGCTCCACACAACGGCGACGGAAGTACCTCACCGGGTAAGGTCTGTATCGGTGAAGGGCTTTGTTCAAGCGGGCGCGTGGATGGAATACGAATACTTCGACGAATCTCCTTACGAGGATTTAATTCCGACGGTTGGCAAATGGGCGCATCTAGAACAGTTCGCCTATAAGGTCGCAGGCCCCTCAATGAGCGGTCTGCGCATCTTTGATGGGGATTTTGTGTTGGCCGTCCCCTATTGGATGGCTCGGAAGGCGCCCCACGACGGCGACGTCGTGATTGTCGAACGAAGGCGCGGTCAGACCCTTGAACGTACTGTGAAGCAGCTGATGATTGTTGACGGAGGCTTTGAGCTCTGGCCTCGCACCGATGACGAGAGGTTTCAGGAGCCGATCTGCGTGACAAAACTGCATGATCGCGACGATACGAATGGCACCACGGTCGAAATTACGGGGCTGGTAATTGGCAGATGGGCCCCGTTTTAAAGAGTGGACCGAAGAGGGGGGCTGCGCGATGGAAAACAACCAGACCGAAACATTTTCCGACCGCCACCCGGTACTTGTAATCTCCGCGTGGCTTTTGAGCATTTTTGCCTGGATCATCCTCTACGGAGAGAGGTATAGTCTTCCTTTCCCGGGATTTCTGTTCATCTTTGACATAGTGCTCGCTTTCATCCCCGCAATCGTTGCCGGATTCAAAGGTCGCACCGCCTCCAATTGGTGGCTATATGGCTTCTGGCTTCTGCCCATCGCGTTAACCCATGCAATTATGCTTCCGCGCCCCGGCGTCGAACGCACCCAACCGAGTCAGCCCTCGTCGCAAGCCGCATCGTCGGATTTCCGCGTTGATGGCGTCTACCGGAGCTATCCGTATCAGTCCGCATCCGGCGGCGCGATAAACGTGCTGGTCGGCGATCGCGTTCTGGCATTTCCGAGCATCGAGCTGCTGACGAGCTTTGTCGACGAGCGCGAAAGAGCATCTCGCGCAGGGTAGTCGCAATGAGCGATTTCCGTTTCTCGGAAATTTTTCATTGACTGATTTCTGATTTGCCGAAATCATGTGCCTCACCTTCACAGGAGAGGCACATGTCAATCGCTTTCGAGCTTCCCCGCCGTACCCCGATCAAAGCCCGACAGGTCTTCCGCACCCAGCTCCGCGTCATTCGCGCGCGCGTGCCGGACGTCGAACCGGAACCCGTGCCGGTCGCGCAGGCGCCGGCTTTCGATCCGCTGGCCCCCTCGCGCGCCGCCTGCCGCGCCCTGGTGCGCCGCTATGTCAGCCTCGCCCGTGAGGAGGCGCTCGCCGACGTGCTGCTGATCGCCCGCACCAAGGTGATTGCGCGCGATTACGGCGTCGAGCCGCTCTGCTCCGGCGCCACGCTTGGCCAGATGATGCTGCATGCGACCCGTCGCGGCCTCTCCCGGCCTGACGTTCTGCGCCGCGATGCCATGGCCTTCGCCATGCTGCGGCTCGAGGCCGAGCATGGCGAGGCCATCGACTGGCGGCTGTATGAGGATGGCTTCTCGCGCGACGAGGTCGAGGAGCACGGGCTCGAGGCCGCCCAGCTCGCTGAGGCGATCACCCGCATCATCGCCGACGGTGCGCGGCAATGAGCATCGACCGCGAACAGATGCTCCGCGCCCAGCGCGAGAGCCAGGGCGTCAGTTCGGACGTTGTCGAGGCCGAGATCCAGCAGATGCGCGCCGCATCTGCGCAGGCGGCCGGCGCCGATATCCGTGAGCTGATCATCGCAGCACGTATTGTTGCTTACGAGGACCAGTCTGCCAAAGCGATCCGGCAGCTTGATCGCGCCGTCGAGAAGTTCGCGGAGGCGGTGGCCTGGGACAACGAGCCAGAGGGCGACGCGACGGTCACCATCCCGGCAGCGCTGGACGACGCGCAGATCAAGCACATGGTGCAGCGCTTCCTCATGTGGAAGCTGCCTGAAACTTTCAACCCTGACGGAGGCATCAGCTTCCAGAAGACCTATGGTGAGGGCACCCCGTGGCCCGGCAAGCACGAGCCAGTCGGCACCAACCTGCTCGATGGCGTACAGGCCACCGCCATGGTGCGCCACATGGTCGAGGGTTTGCCAGCCTCTCCCCAGCCCGCGCGGGAGACGGAGGCAGCGCAAGACGTGCTGGCCGAGCGTCACCGGCAGATCGAGGCCGAGGGTTGGACGCCCGAGCACGACGATGCCCATGATAAAGGGGAAATGCTGACGGCCGCTTGGTGCTACATGCAGCGCCATGCCGACAAGGATATGTTCGGCGACAGCTATGACATCAACAAGCTTCCACCTCCTGCGCGTTGGCCGTGGGATTGGCTATGGTGGAAGCCGAAGGACCGCCGCCGCGATCTGGTGAAGGCCGGCGCCCTGATCCTTGCCGAGATCGAGCGTCTCGACCGTGCCGCCACCATCCTCGCACTGATGGGCCAGAGCGGAGACGGCTGGCAGGACATCGCGAGCGCGCAGCCTTCCACGGACACGTTCATTGACCAGCTAACGGATGGAGAGGGCGATACCGTTGCATTCTGCTCGCCGAACCCGGATTTCAACGGGTTGCCCAACGAGTGCGTCGTGATCAATGCGTCATGGACCGGCTGGGAAGATCGCTACTTCCGGGCTGACACGCGCAAGGATTGCCTCAATGCCGCCGTCAAGGCCATGCGCGAAGCGGCGATTGCCGCCCCGCCCGCAAAGGAGGGACGGTAGCATGGGCGAAGTCGCATCCACCTACGCCGAGTTGATGATCCAGGCGCTGTTGAACGTCCATGCCCTCACCAACATGCACCGATCGAGCGGAAATGACGGATACCGCGAGAGCGCCGAGAAGTGGCTTCCAAAGTTGGATTTGCTGCTCGCTGATCTTCGCCGAGAACTGACCAAGGAGCCCCGCCCATGACCCACGCTGACATCATTGCCCGGCTCACAGCCGCAACAGGGCCGGACGAAGAGCTTGCCGTCGATATCTACCAGGCGCTCGACATCTGCTCATACATTCCCGACGAGGGCGACCCGACCGCCTCCGTTGACGCCTGCCTAGCGCTGATCGAGCGCGTGCTGCCGGGGTGGGAGTGGACCGTTGGCGACGACGCGGCGCTCGGCAAATATGCCGGCGTCTACCAGAGCAACATGGCAGGCGGCGCGGGCTTCTCCGAGGACGACATCGTTCGCGGCACCACAGTCCCCCTAGCCGCTCTTCTCGCCCTTTTCCGCGCCCTCGAAGCACAGGAGGCGGTGTGATGAGCCGGTCTGGATACATCGACGATATGGACGACCAATGGTCTTTCATCAGGTGGCGCGGCGCCGTCGCCAGCGCCCTCCGAGGCAAGCGCGGGCAAGCCGTTTTGCGGGAAATGCTCGCCGCCATGGACGCCCTCCCTGAGAAGCGTCTGGTGTCCTACGAACTCGAAGCAGAAGGCTCGTTCTGCGCTCTCGGAACAGTCGGCCAAAAGCGCGGCGTCGACATGAAGGCCCTCGACCCAGAAGACTACGACACGGTCGCCGCCAAGTTCGATATCGCCACGCCGCTGGCGCAAGAAATCTTCTGGATGAACGATGAGGCCGGCCCGTGGAAGGAAACGCCGGAAGAGCGCTTCGTCCGAATGAGGGCGTGGGTCGTCTCCAATCTCAAGGAGCCCCACCATGGATAAGGCGCTGGAGGCGGGAGCGCGCGTCACGCCTGAGATGATCGCCGCCGCTTGGCAGGCATGGCACGCCCGACATGGGGGCAAGCTCGGCCCTGGACCGGGTTTTGTCGAAGCCATCACGGCAGCCTTGTCCGTTGCCTCCGCCCTCCCTGCCACCGACACGAGCGGGCTGGTGGAGAGGCTGCTGGCGAGCAGCGACATGGAACTGCATGGCCCTACCGGCGAATGGGCCGGCGGCGGCCACCCCGCTCCGCCCCCGCCCCCGCTCGCCTTGACCGGTTTCGGTGGCGTCGGCGGTGGCGCCGGCGGCGGCCAGCCCCTCGTCTCCCCGCTGGATAGTCTGCATGTTCCGGTTCCCTGCATTCGTGATCTCCCGGTTGTGCGGGCGGTTGCGATAGATCTGCAGCGGCACGTCAATGTCGCTGCAGATCGCACTTTACGCGATTCGCAGGCGGTCAAGGCCGGATTTGCACAATGACCCGGCCCGCCCCGCTCATCCACCGCGACGCGCACGAGCCGGCCATGCATCCCGCGCGCCTGTCCGCGCCGCTGACGCCCGGCATCTACAGCGCCGGCCTGATGCTGTCGCAGGACCTGCACACGCTGCTCGAGCGCGAGGAGCAGCTCGACGATGCCGCGATCGCCGATCGCCTCGGCCGCATCGCCGTCGCCGCATCGAGCCTCGCGGTTATGGCCGGCGTCCAGGCGGCGCGCGTGCGCCGGGAGGCCGGCCTATGATGCCGCTCCTGCAACGGCCCTGGATGCAATCAGCCAGCGGCCGCGCCGTGTCGATGCTCGAGCCCGATCCGGCCTCGATCGACCTGACGATCGACATCCCCGAGCAGCTCGCACGGCTGGCGCGCTTCGCCGGCGCCCCGCGCGGCGGCATCTATTCCGTCGCCCAGCATTGCGTGCTCGGCGCCGACGCGCTGCGCCGCGAAACCGGCCGCGATGACATCGCCCTGGCATTCCTGTTGCACGATGCGCATGAGGCCTATCTCGGCGATATCACCTCGCCGGTCGCCAGCGCGCTTGTCAGCTATGCCATGGCCGCTCTCGGCGAGACGGCGGCCACCGGCGTGACCGCGGCGATCGCCGGCCTCAAACACACCTTCGACCGCGCCATCTACGCCGCCGCCGGCCTGCCCTGGCCGCCGCATCGCGAGATCCTGGCCGAGGTCAAACGCATGGACGCGCGCATGCTGATGACCGAGCGCGACCACCTGATGGTGCGCCCGCCGATGCGCTGGCACGCGCAACTCGAGTCCCTGCCGCGTGTCCGCCTGTCCTGCGGCGCCATCAAGCCGTGGCCCTGGCCGCGCGCCGCAGACGAGTGGCGCCAGCGCTTCCACCTCTACCGCACAGCCTTCCTCAGGAGCACCTGCCCATGACCACCGTCCCGCTTGCCTGCCTGCACCCCGGCCACGAGGCCGAGCCACCGATCAACGCTCGCAAATCCATGCGCGATGCCGAGATCGAGAGCCTCGCCGCCATGATCGCCGCGCAGGGCCTGATCAACGCCCTGCAGGTCATCCAGTCGGGCGCGGTCTACTATGTCGCCGCCGGCAACCGTCGCCTGCTCGCGCTGCGCTACCTGCGTGACAATGCCATTGTCGGCTTCGACGGCACGACGATCACCGACGAGACGCCGATCCGCGTCGAGATCATCCGAGACGGGCTCGACCCGCTCGAGATCAGCCAGGCCGAGAATGTCGCGCATCTGCCGCCGCACGAGGCCGACCAGCTCGAGACGTTCGCGCGCCTCGCCGAGACCCTGTCGGCCGAGCAGATCGCCGGCCGTTTCGGCATCGAGCCGAAACGCGTTCAGAGGATCCTCGCGCTCGGCACGCTCAGCCCCGTCATCCTCGACGCATGGCGTGATGGCACCATCGAGCCGACGCACAGCCGGCGCGTCGTGCGCGCCTTTACCCTGGCGAGCCGCGAGGATCAGGAGCGGGTCTACGCCAAACTGCACAAGACTGACGATCTAACCGGCTGGAACGTCGAGCAGGAGCTGGGGCTGAACAAGACGGCAGCCACCGGGAAACTGGTCAGCTTCGTCGGCCGCGACGCCTATATCGCCGCCGGCGGCGAGATCCGCGAGGATCTGTTCGGCGACCATCATATCGTTTCCGATCCCGTGCTCGCCAAGCGCCTCGCCGACGAAAAACTGGCAGCAAAGGCCGCCGAGCTTATCGAACAGGGCTGGAGCTGGGCCGCGTCATATGCGGACCTGCCGGAACAGGCGCATTACAGCTGGCGCCAGGTCACCACCAAGAGCACGGCCAGCGCCAAGGACAAGGCGATTTCCGGCTGCATCCTGTCGATCGGCAGCGGCGGTGAGCTCGAGGTCAAATACGGCGTCCTGAAACCCGAGGCCGAGCGCGCCATACGCAAGGCCGAGAAGGCGGCAGAAGCCAAGACGGGCGGCAAAGGCGCCGCGACCGAAGCTCCCGCCGCGCCGATCTCAGCCGCTCTGGTCGAGCGGCTGACGACGCAGATCACCGTCGCCGTGCAGCGCAGTTTCGGCGAGCAGCCTATGGTCGCACTGGCCGCGCTCGGCGCCGGCATCCTCTCCCGGGGCGGCTGGAGCCAGCCTATGCACCTGCGCATGGAGGGCCTCGAGCACGACGCGCGCCCCGAAGCGGAAGCTTTCGCCGATGCTTTCGACCGGCTCTACCACCTCGAGCCCGGCGAGTTGCTGCGTACCCTCGCCCATCTCGCGGCCCAGGCCGTGCATATGGTCAGCCACAATCCCCTCAATCCGATCGGCGAGCAACATCTGGCGCTGATCGATGCGCTCGAGCCGGTCGGATACCACGCTCACCTGCGCCAGATCTTCGACCTCGCCGATTATCTCAAATCCGCGCCGAAGCACCTGGTGCTGCGCGCCATCGCCGAGGCGGTCAGCCCCGACGAAGCGGCCAAGCTCGCCGGCAAGCCGAAAGCGGCCGCGGTGGAGTTCGGGCTCGCCAACATCAAGGCCGGCGAGCCCGGCGCCTGGCTGCCGCCGGAGCTGCGCGGCAAGCACTATGACGGACCGCGCGATGCACCGAAACCGGCCGCGAAGCCGGTCAAGCTGAAGCTCGCCAAGACGGGCGCGAAGAAGGCCGCCGCAAAGAAGGCCAGCCGCAAACCCGCGCCGAAACAGGCGGAAGAGGAGCGCGAGGTCGCATGAGCACCGTAAGCCCCCCCCCTCTGCGGCCGATCGCGACCGATGATTTCGCCGGCGTCACCCTGCCCGCGGATTTCGGCGCCGCGCCGATGCTCGACTGGATCGACATCACCCGCCTTGTCGTCGACGAATCCTACCAGCGCGCCATCGGCAAGGATGGTCGCGGCAACATCCGACGCATTGCCGAAAACTTCCGCTGGTCCAGATTCGCGCCCGTCATCGTCGCGCCGATCGCCGGCGGGCAGTTTGCCATCATCGACGGCCAGCATCGCACCACGGCCGCGCAGCTGGCCGGGCATGATCGCGTGCCGTGCCAGGTCATCATCGCCGACCGCACCGAGCAGGCCGCAGCCTTCGCAGCCGTCAACGGCACGGTTACCCGCATCAATTCGCTGGCCTTGTTCAAGGCCGCCATTGCCGCCGGCGAGCCGCGCGCGACGCGGATTCTCGACGTTGCCCGGCGCGGCGGCGCCAAGATCCTGTTCTACCCCAAGAGCGAGCTCAACCAGGAGCCCGGCGAAACCATGGCCATCGGCGCGATCGGCCGCGTCATCGACCGCTTCGGGGAGGATACCGTGATCCTCGCCCTACGCTGCGTCGTCGAGACGCCCAATCGCGTCAAGGGCGGCCTGCTCGCCCCGATCATCCTTGCCATGTGCGAGGCGGTCCACCTCAACCAGGTGCGCGGCTACAGCGATGCCGACCTGTTCCAGGCGTTTGAACGCATCAACATCATCCGCGAATACGGCAAGGCGCAGACCACCGAGCGCCAGCCTGGCGAGGCGATCTGGACCATTCTCAGCCGGCGTCTTGTCGCCGCGATCGCCGGGCAGGTGCGGCATGACTGATGCGCCCCGCAAACTTGCCCCGCATGAGATCCGCGCATTGACGGCGGCAGCCGTCTCGATGTCGATCCCCTGCACGGCAACCCTCGAGATCATCCGCGAAGGTGAGATCGATACGCGCCTCGATCTCGACGGCGACCCGCATTTGCACCTCGCCGAAGCACTCTATCGCTTGCTCGAGGCCCGCAACGTTGCCGACGAGGGGCAGCTCTGCGCGGCGCTCGTCAAGTTCATGAGCGAGTTGGGCGACGGCGCCCCGATCCCGGTCGAGGATCTGGAGGGAATCGATGGCTGATCACACCTATATCGAGTGGACCGATGCGACCTGGAACCCGATCACCGGCTGCTCCGTCGTCTCGCCCGGCTGCACCAATTGCTATGCCATGCGCCTTGCCGGCACGCGGCTGCAGCACCATCCGAGCCGCGCCGGCCTGACGCGCAACAGCAAGGCCGGCCCGGTCTGGACCGGCAAGGTGCGGCTGAATACCGAATGGCTCGACCAGCCGCTGCGCTGGAAGCGTGCGCGCCGCATCTTCGTCTGCGCTCACGGCGATCTTTTTGCGGAGAATGTGCCGGTTGAATGGATCGACCGGGTGTTCGCAATCATGGCTTTGGCGCCGCAACACACCTTCCAGGTCTTGACGAAGAGGTCGAAGCGGCTTCGGCAATATCTTTCCGATCCCGACCTAAACGACCGGATTAGTGCCGCGCTTGGCTGCATGCTCGACGGCGCCTGGGTATGGACCGAAGGCAAACGGTTCCGCGATCGGATCGAACATCTGATTGATGTCTTCCACGGCGAAGGCACCGACGATGATGGGAATATCGTCTATCACGATGATCCGATGCCGCTGCCGAACGTCTGGCTCGGCGTCTCGGCCGAAGATCAGCGCCGCGCCGACGAGCGCGCGCCCGATCTGCTCGCCACGCCGGCGGCCGTGCGCTTCGTCTCGGCCGAGCCGCTGCTGGGACCGATCGATTTCACTCAAATCGCTGCCGGCGTGCATGATGATTTTTCCGATTGCGGCGGTCATCCTGATCCACACTATCCGATCGAGAGCGTCGGATGGGGCAGATACGACACCCTGCGCGGCGAATATTGGGGCTCGACGCAAACGCCAGACGGCAAGGTCTGGAAAGAACACGAAGAACTCGGCATCCTTTATCCAAGCCTCGACTGGATCATCGTCGGCGGCGAGAGCGGCGCCAGCGCGCGGCCGATGCATCCGGATTGGGCGCGATTGATCCGCGACCAATGCGCCGTCGCTGGCGTACCGTTCTTCTTCAAGCAATGGGGAGAGTTCGCGCCGGCCTTCGACAAGGATCTCCGCCCTCGCCGCGGGTACCCATGGAAAGGCGAAGACCAGCGCGCCGTCCGCGATGGAACCGCAACGGCACAGCAGGCGACAAAGCGCGTAGGCAAGGCCAGCGCCGGCAGCTTTCTTGACGGCCTCGAACACCGCGCCATGCCGAGGGTCGCGACATGACGGGCCCCGATCGCGTGCAGCGGAGCGCTCTCTTTCGAGACCTCCAGATATTACTCGGTGGTCATCAGACGGATGTCTGCTTTGCCGCGCAGATCGATAGCCTCGCATGCACCGTCGGCTTCGCCGCCGCCGACCTAGCGAATGCCGATGATCTCGTCGACAGCCTTGCGGCCGACATCAAGAAAGCCGTCCGCGAGAACTGGGGTTACCTGCGCAAGGTTCGCGCGACAGCCGGAATCGGCACGCAGGTGCCGCAATGACCGAGCCAGCGGAAATCATCTGGAAAATCTCCGTCGACCGCCACGGCCGCTACACGCGCGTCGTCGCCAAGCGCCTCAGCAACGGCGAGCGCGACTGGTCGATCCGCTCGGATCCCGTCAGCCAGCGCGACGAGGGCGAGGCGATCCATTCGCTGACCACGCGCCAGCTGCAGGAAATCGCCGAAATCATCAAACTGGAAGGCACCCGCCGATGACGTCATCGCAAGAAAACGCGCGCAGCGAACTGACCCAGGCCGTCAGCGCCATCAGTCTCTGCGCCGAGCTGCTCAAGTCTCATCTCGATCTTTTCGAGCGCTACGCGGCCGAGGCAGAACATATGGACAGCGTCGGGCCGATCATCGATCCGACGCTGTTTAGGAACCCGGAACGGCGCGCTGCCGATGCGGTCGTTCGCCCGCTTTTTCGAGCCGCCCAGGATTTCCTCCGCGCGATCGACGAGCAGAAGTCGCGCGCCCGCGTCGCGATCGACCAGGTAACGGCATGAGCGGCTCCCTCAACAAGGTGCAGCTCATCGGCAATCTCGGCCGCGATCCGGAGATGCGCCGCACCAATGCCGGCGAGCCGATCGCCAACCTGCGCATCGCCACCTCCGAACGCTGGAAGGACAAGACGACTGGCGAGCAGAAAGAGCGCACCGAGTGGCATAGCGTCGTCATCTTCAACGAGAGCCTGGCGCGCATCGCCGAGCAGTATCTCAAGAAAGGCTCGACGGTTTACATCGAGGGCCAGTTGCAGACCCGCAAATGGACCGATCAGTCGGGCCAGGACAAGTACACGACCGAGGTCGTGCTGCAGCGCTTCCGCGGCGAGCTCACCATGCTCGGCGGCGGCAATGGCGGCAACCGCCCACCGCCGGCGACGGGCCCGGAGGATTACGGCCAGACCAGCAACAGGCCGGCCAGCACGGTACCGGCGCGCAACGAGCTCGACGATGACATCCCGTTCTGACATGCCGGCGACCCCGATCCGCATTCAGCGCAGCCGCGCCAAAGGATGGCGCATGCCGCCTAACACCGTCTATGTCGGCCGGCCTTCGCAGTTTGGGAATCGGTTTGTCGTCGGCGCGCGCAAACATGGGTTTGCCCGCTCCGAATCCGAGACGCTCGCGCACTATGCCGACTATCGCAAGAACGTCGATCTTTGGGATAACTGGCCACTGGTCGACGCGGAGACTGCTGTTCGCGCCTTCCGCGAGATGCAGTGCCACGAGACGTTCGTTGAGCGAGCGCAGAAAGCCCTTCGCGGCAAAAACCTATGCTGCTGGTGCCGCCTCGACCAGCCTTGCCACGCCGATGTGCTGATCGAGATCGCCAACCCGCCAGCCCGCGAGACCGTCGCTGATGGTTAAGGCGACCACGCAATCGAAGCCAAAGCTCACCCAGGATCAGCGCGATATGCTGCGCGGCCTGGTCCGCGCCCTTGCGCGCGCCGCCGCGGCGGAAGAGTATCGCCGGCTCCAGAGAGCCAGGACAGACAAACATGCGCGCCGTCATCTATAGCCGCTATTCGTCCGACCGGCAGAACGACCGCTCGATCGAGGACCAGGTGGCGGTCTGTGAAGACTATTGCGCGCGCGAGGGGCTCACGGTCACTCGCCGATACGAAGATCGCGCGCTCTCCGGATCATCGACCATCGGGCGGCTTGGCCTTGGCAGACTCATGCAAGACGCACGGGACGGCCAATTCGATGTCGTCGTCTGCGAGAGCCTCGATCGCCTGTCGCGCGACCAGGAGGATCTCGCGGGCATCTACAAGCGCCTGCGGTTTGCCCACATCGAGATCCGCACCGTCGCTGACGGCCGCGCGGAGGATATCCATGTCGGCATCAAGGGCCTTCTCGGCGCACTCTATCTCAAGGATCTCGCGGCAAAGACGCGGCGTGGCCTGCAAGGCGTGGCGCGCTCCGGCCGCAGTGCTGGCGGCAGATCCTATGGCTATGCCGCCCGGCCGGGCGCGCCGGGCGAGCTCGACATCATTCCGGAGGAAGCCGACACCGTCCGCTGGATCTTCGAGCGCTATATTGCCGGCGACGCGCCTCGCGATATAGCAGTCGCATTGAATGCCCAAGGAATTCCAGGACCGCGCGGCGGCCATTGGAACGGCTCGACCATCAACGGTTCACGCGTGCGCGCCAACGGCATCATCTGCAACAGCCTGTATGCCGGCAAGCTGACCTGGAATCGGCAGCGTTTCGAGAAAGATCCCGACACCGGCAAGCGCGTTTCGCGTCCTAACCCTCGCGCGCAATGGATCGAGGTGGATGCGCCGCACCTAAGGCTTGTCGAAGAGGATATCTGGCAGGCAGCACAGAGGCGCAAAGCTAGGGGCAGCGCTCACGGCAGCCACGCTCCCGCCGCGCGGACGCTCTTCGCCGGCCTCCTGAAATGCGGCTGCTGCGGCTCGAGCTACATCGTCGGCGGCTCCGATCGCCAGCGCGGCCGCTTCCTGGTCTGCTCGCGCATGCGTGAGACGGGCACCTGCAGCAACAAGCGCACGATCGCCCTGCACGTGGTCGAGGCCATGATCCTCGACGGGCTCCAGGAGCAACTCTGCGATCAGGACCTGCTCGCAGACTATGTCCATGAGTTCCGTCGCGCATTCGCGGAGTTGCAACGCGCCGGCGATGCCGGTCGCGCGAAGGATCGGACGAGGCTGGGCGAGATCGAGCGCAAGATCGCGGCGATCATGACTGTCATTGAGGGAGGCGATGTGCCGAAATCCATCGTGGCACGCCTGATCGCGCTCGAGGCCGAGCGCGACAGCATTGCCGAGGATATTCAGGCTGCCGATGCGCCGGTCTCGATCGAGCTCAAGCCGACCGTGGCGCAAGAGTACCGGCAAAGGATCATGGATCTGCGCACCGCAATCGCAAAAACCGAAAACGAGCGTGATCGCCGCACAATCATGCACGAAATCCGTCTACTCGTCGAAAAGGCAGTGATTATACCGGCTGGCCCGTACAAGCCGGTGGAAATCGATCTCTACGGCAACCTTGCCGGACTTCTCGGCGCAAGCGCCGGGAAGTCTGTGGGATCGTTGGTTGCGGGGGCAGGATTTGAACCTACGACCTTCAGGTTATGAGCCTGACGAGCTACCGGGCTGCTCCACCCCGCGTCAACTGCACAAATAGGAAAACCCTATTCGATTTCCAAGCCGTCACACCAAAAAAGGCCGCCACATCGAAAAAGGCCGCTTGCGCGGCCCATAATCCCGTTAGGCGGGCCTTATCGTGAGGAGAAGACTTCAACGTGCGCTTTGCAGACCTGGCAGCGACTTACTCTCCCGCGTCTTGAGACGAAGTACCATCAGCGCTGGAACGTTTCACGGCCGAGTTCGGAATGGGATCGGGTGCAGCCGCTCCGCCATAACCACCAGGTCGGCAAAGCGCACGTCATTATCGAGAAGCTGTTGTCTTTCGTGCCGACCATCATTTTTTCATGATGGGCATAAGGAATGAGAACGATCAAGCCGATCGAACTATTAGTACCGGTAAGCTTCAAGCGTTGCCGCTCTTCCACACCCGGCCTATCAACGTGGTCGTCTTCCACGGTTCTCAGGGAATACTCGTTTTAAGGTGGGTTTCCCGCTTAGATGCCTTCAGCGGTTATCCCGTCCGGATATAGCTACCCTGCTATGCGGCTGGCGCCACAACAGGTCCACCAGAGATCCGTCCATCCCGGTCCTCTCGTACTAGGGACAGATCCTCTCAATATTCCTACACCCACGGCAGATAGGGACCGAACTGTCTCACGACGTTCTGAACCCAGCTCACGTACCACTTTAATCGGCGAACAGCCGAACCCTTGGGACCTGCTCCAGCCCCAGGATGTGATGAGCCGACATCGAGGTGCCAAACGATTCCGTCGATATGAGCTCTTGGGAATCATCAGCCTGTTATCCCCGGCGTACCTTTTATCCGTTGAGCGATGGCCCTTCCACGAGGAACCACCGGATCACTATGACCGACTTTCGTCTCTGCTCGACTTGTCAGTCTCGCAG
>ERZ778018.264-NODE-264-length-95889-cov-101.965472_pt1 | contig 95889 bp, 84 predicted proteins | sample MGYA00375748_ERZ778018 | MGnify/ENA primary metagenome ERZ778018 (study PRJEB29350, sample SAMN05509839) | bioreactor metagenome | biome: bioreactor; material: wastewater | place: South Africa: University of Cape Town | collected 2014-04-22 ... | reverse complement strand
AGCCGCCCGTCAGCTCAGCTCTCGGCCACATCCTTGCCGAGCACGTCGCGCACGTACAGGTGCTTCACGAGCAGCACGATCACCGCCGCGAACGGCGTGGCGACGAGGATCCCTAGGAAACCGAAGAGCTTGCCCATGACGGTGAGCGCCAGCACGAGCAGCGCGGGCGGGATCTTCACCGCGCGCCGCTGCACCAGTGGTTGGATGACGTTGCCCTCGAGTTGTTGAACGAGCAACGACACCACTGCCGCCCACACGCCCGTCCAGATGCCGTTCGTGAGGCCGATGAGGAACGCCGGTATGGCTGCCATGAGGGGCCCGAAGAACGGGATGAGGTCTAGCACGCCAGCGATGATGCCGAGCGCCAACGCCAATGGCACGCCCGCGACCGTGAGGCCGACGGTCGTTAGCACCCCGACGGCTGACATGGCGATCGCTTGACCGATGAGCCACGACTGCAGCGTGCCGATGGTATCGCTCAGCAGCGCGCTAGCTCGAGGCTCGTACTCGCGCGGCACCAGGCTGAGGAGCCCGCGCCGGTAAGTCGCTGGCGAGGCCGCCAGGAACACGCCGACCACGATGATGAACGCGGCGTTGACTAGGCTGTTCACCGTGAGCGATAGCGTGCTTGCCACGCCAGCCAACAGGTTGCCGATGTCGCTGGCGAGCGTCGAGGACTGCGGCACGTTCGCGAGCAGCGCATGGCCCCAGGTGGTGCGATCGAGGGTGGCCTGCACGTCCGTTAGCAGGTTTGGGAGGCCGGTGAAGAGCTCGTTGAGTTGCGCTATCACGGCCGGCAGCAGGAGCAGGCTGGCGCTAACGGCGAGACCGACGAGCAGGAGGATCGCAAGGGCGAGCGCCACGCCACGGGGTAGGCGCGCCACGCGGCGCACGGCCTCCGCGCAGCCGTTGAGGAACACCGCCACCACGAAGCCGGCGAAGGCGATGAGCAGCACGTCCTTTATCTGCCATGCGAGCAGCACCAGCACGGTGCCAGCGAGGGCAACGCTCACGGTGTAGAGCACGCGCTGTTGGAAGTTCACCTCGTACCCCTTCGCGTTCTCTGGCTGCTCTCACCTGCAACTCTACGGGCGCGTCATGCCGCGGCAGCAGCGTGGCGGTAAGCTGGCCCGCGTGCAGGCTACTATCCGCCACCGGGTCGCGTTGAGCGCGGCGTCCATCACGCTACTCCTCTTCGTCGCGCACTTCTTCAACGACTTCTTCTCCGGCACGCTCGCTGCGCTGCTGCCGACGTTGCAGGTGCGGTTCGGCGTCAGCGAAGTGACGCTGGCGTTGTTCGTCGCTACGCTCTCGTTCAGTTCGTCCGTCGTGCAGCCGTTGTTCGGTGCCGTGGCCGATCGCCTTGGCAGGCGGCTAGTCGCCGCCGTCGGGGTCGCGGCGACGTCCGTCATCCTCAGCCTCATCGTCACGGTGCCCACGGCTGCGCTGCTCATTCCGCTCCTACTGCTCGGCGGCCTCGGCTCCGCAGCGTTCCATCCGGCTGGTACGACGCTCGCACGCCAAGCTGCCGGCAGCAAGGGCGGCCTCGCCCTCGGTCTCTTCAGCGCAGCTGGCACCACGGGCATGGCCTTCGGCCCACTAGTCGTCGGGCTCTTCATCATCAACGGCTGGTTGAGTTTCACGCCGCTCCTCATGCTCCCGGGCGTCGTGGCCGGCGTGCTCCTCTACCTCCTGCTGCCCGAGCAGGCGCCCGTGGCGCGCGTGAGCCGTGCGAAGCTCTTCGACATCGAGCTCTTCAAGGGCCCAGTCGGCCTGCTGTGCTTGGCCGGCGTGCTGCGCTCAGTTGCGTGGACGGCGGTGATAAACGGCGCGCCACTGTGGCTCGTCAACTCGAAGGGCTTGTCCGCCACGAGCCCAGTCGTCTTCTGGACCATCACCGTGTTCACCATCTCGGGCGGCGCTGGTGGCATCATCGCCGGGCTGTTGGAGGGTCGCCTCAGCCGCCAAGCGCTCGTTACTGGCAGCATGCTCCTCGCGCTAGTTCCGCTCGCGACCTTGCTTCTCAGCGTGCCTGGCACTGTCTTGTACTTCGCCGGCGTGGCCGGAGCCGGCCTCCTCGTCAACGGCGGCCTCCCGATCATGGTCGTCAGCGCGCAGGACGCGGCGCCTCATGCCGTCGCCACCGCGTCGGGCATGATGATGGGCCTGACGTGGGGCACTGCAGGGGTGCTTTACCTCGGCGTCGGCGCGCTACAGGAAGCCATCGGCATGAACGCAGCCATGTGGTTGAGTCTCGTGCCGCTCGTGCCAGGTGCGCTAATCGCGTACCGGGTGCTGAGGAAGCTGGCCGAGCCGCGCGCCGAACTGCCTGCCTCGGCGCACTGACTAGCACCCCGGCACTGCGCGGACTAGGCAAACTGCCCCGAGACGCGGTAATCTTTCGTTCGGCCTCGCGAGGCCCCTGGTCTCGCATGCGCCTGCGCGGTGGGTGTAGCTCAGCTGGTTAGAGCACCGGATTGTGGTTCCGGGTGTCGTGGGTTCAAATCCCATCATCCACCCCAGAGGGGGTAAGCCCCGCGACGAGGGCGGGCCAGCCTTGGCGACCCGCCCTCTACTTAACGGCGCAGGTAAGACAGCCCATCAGGGGCCGTGGGCGCCTCCGCGCGAGGATGGCGGAACTGGTAGACGCGCTAGACTTAGGATCTAGTGGCCTAGCCGTGCGGGTTCAAGTCCCGCTCCTCGCACCACCGCGGCAAGCCCCGAGCTTGCCGCTATCTTTTGGCGCGTCGAATGCGTGGCGCGCGGCGCTAGAACCCACCGTGCGGCAGCCAGCCGCGCAGCGTGAACGGCCATAAGGAGAACCATGGAAGCCAGAGTCGTAGAGAAGCAGGGGGTCAGCGTCACGGTGAACGTGCGCGTAGACGCCGACACCGTAGACGCCGCTTTCGAGCGTGTGCTCACGAGTCTCTCCCGCACCGTAAAGGTGCCCGGCTTCCGGCCTGGCAAGGCCCCGCGCGGCGTCCTCGAGAAGCGCGTTGGCGAGGAGGTCCTCGCTCAAGAAGTGCGTGACGCCCTCGTCGACGAGTCATACCCAGACGCCATGAAGGAACTCGAGCTCTTCCCCATCGACGCTCATTTCCATGCAGACGGCGCGGTGCGCGGGCAGGAGTTCGAGTACACGGTTCACGCCGACGTCTACCCAGACGTCGAGCTGCCCGACCTCGCTAGCATCAAGCTCGACACTCAGGCGACGGTCGTGAGCGACGCCGATGTCGACGAGGCCATCAAGCGCCTCGGCCTCGAGAACGCCACACTCGTACCGGTCGAGCGACCCGTCGAGGACAACGACTGGCTGCTGGTCGGCCACGTCACTGGCGATGAGCAGGCCGACGAGGCCTCGACCTTCCCCATCCATCTCGACCGCGCTGGTGACGAGTTGAAGGGCCAGCTCCTCGGCAAGTCGATCGGCGACATCGTCGACGTTTCACTGACGGACACCAACGTCGAGGACGAAGCAGGCAACCCGGTCGTCTCCAACCTGAAGTTGCGCGTCGTGGACGTCAAGGGCAAGGAACTCCCGGCCGACGATGACGAACTCGGGCTGCAACTTGGTTTCACGACGGGTGCCGAGCTACGCGAGCGCGTGCGCGAAAGCCTCGAAGCGGACGCACGCCGCGCGACTCAGGAAGCGCGCCGCGACGAGGTCGTCAACAAGCTCGTCGCTGGCTCGAAGCTGGACTTGCCGGCCAGCCTCGTGCGCCGCAGGCAGCGCACCCTACTCCAGGACGTCGTGCAGGACCTCAGCCAACAGGGCGTGACGCTGCAGCGTTACCTCGACCGCCTGGAAGAGCGCGGCAAGCGCGAGGAGTTCGAGAAGGAACTGACGGAGTCGGCCGAGAACGGCGTGCGGCGCGACCTCGTCCTCGAGCGACTCATGGAGGTCCGCGGCACTGATGTGACCGACGTCGAGTACCAGGCCGCCATCAAGACTCTTGCCGAGTCACGCGGCGTGGACGTCGGCCGCCTCGAGCGCGACATGGGCGCCGACTACCTCGCCAACTACCGCTTCTTCATGCGCCGCGACAAGGCGCTGCGTGAGTTCATCGCGGAGCTCAGCGGTGAGGAAGTCGTCGCCGCCGACGAGTACGACCTCGAGGACGCGGCGGAGGCCGCCGACCTCGTCGACGACGAACTAGGTGACGAACACGAACACGAGCACCACCACGACCACGGTGATCACGAGGGGCACGGGCACTGAGCGCTAGGCGATTGGCGTCAGCGAACGCAGGCCTGCCGCCGACCGGTGCTAGGCTGAAGGCACAATGCCGCTGATTCCTTACGTCATCGAGCAGACCGGGCGTGGTGAGCGCACTTACGACGTCTTCAGCCGCCTGCTCAAGGAGCGCATCATCTTCCTCGGCTCGGCCATCGACGCGGAAGTGGCCAACGTCGTCACCGCGCAGCTGCTGCTCCTCGACTCGCAGTCGAACGAGCAGCCCATCAACATGTTCATCAACAGCCCAGGCGGGGAGGTGTACGCAGGCATGGCCATCTACGACGTCATGCAGTACATCTCCGCGCCGGTTCACACGAACTGCGTCGGGATCGCCATGTCTATGGGGTCGCTCATCCTCACGGCCGGCGCCAAGGGCCACCGCGTCGCCCTTCCGCATAGCCGCATCATGATCCACGCTGGCTCCGCTGGTTTCCCGCGCTCCAGCCTCCCCGACCTCGAGGTGCAGGCCCGCGAGTTCCAAGACATCCGCGGCATGCTCGAGCAGGTCTACGAGCTTCATACGGGCGTGCCCGCTGCGCGCTTGCGGGCAGACATGGACCGCGACAACTTCATGTCACCCCAGCAGGCGCTGGCGTACGGCCTCATCGACAGCGTAGTCGAGCCGCGCGGCAGCGGGCGTTTCGGCGGCGAGGGCAAGTAGTGACTGCCACTCACTGCAGTTTCTGCGGCCGCTCGCACACCGAGGTGCGCTTCTTGGTCGCCGCGCCGGGCGGCGGGGCGCACATCTGCGACCAGTGCGCCAACCGCGTTCACGACGTGGTGGCGGAGGCCGTCACTCCCGAGGTTGCCCCTCACGACTTCCCGACCTTGGCGCCCCGCGAGATCAAGAAGGAACTCGACGCGTTCGTCGTGGAGCAGGACGAGGCGAAACGCACCCTTGCGGTGGCGGTTTACAACCATTCGCGCCGCATCGCCAACCCGAACAGCGAGCTGCAGAAGAGCAACGTCCTGCTGATCGGTCCCTCCGGTACTGGCAAGACGCTGCTTGCCCAGACCCTGGCGCGCACCTTGGACGTTCCGTTCGCCATAGCGGACGCCACGACCTTGACGGAGGCCGGCTACGTCGGCGACGACGTTGAGAACATCATCCTGCGCCTGCTCCAAGTGGCTAACTACGACGTGGCAGCCGCCGAACGCGGCATCATCTACGTAGACGAGATCGACAAGATCGGCCGCAAGTCTGAGGGCCCTTCCATCACCCGCGACGTCAGCGGCGAAGGCGTGCAGCAGGCACTCCTCAAGATCATCGAGGGCACCGTGACGCACGTTCCGCCTCAGGGCGGGCGCAAGCACCCGCACCAGGAACTCATCGACGTTGACACGAGCAACATCTTGTTCATCTGCGGCGGTGCGTTCGAGGGGCTAACGGACATCCTCAAGCGCCGCATCGACGTGTCGCCCGTCGGCTTCCAGCCGTCAAGGGCGCCGGACGCCACTACCGACTCCGAAGTGCTGCCTGAGGACCTGATGACCTTCGGACTCATCCCCGAACTCATCGGGCGCCTGCCCGTCGTCGTGCAGCTCCACGAGTTGAGCCTCGACGCCCTAGTGGCAGTGCTGACGCAACCGCGTAACGCGCTCGTGCGTCAGTACCAAACGCTGTTCGGGTTCGACGACGTGCAGCTCACCTTCACCCCGCGCGCTCTCGAAGAGGTCGCACGCCGCGCGAAGGCCCGAAAGACGGGCGCGCGCGCGTTGCGCTCCGTGCTGGAGCGCTCTCTGCTGCCCCTCATGTTCGAGGTGCCCGGCAGCGGCATTACGCAACTCCACATCGACCTCGAGGACCTCGACGACCCCACGCGCCTCCTCACTAGCGTCCAGGCGCGCAAGAGCGCCTGACCGCCGCGGTGGGCAGTTAGCCGCGCACGCCGACTGCGCGCGCTTTGCCAAGGGCCGCCGCTAGCCGCCCGGTTGCTGCGCTCACGTCGCTGACTTCTATGGCCTTGCCGTAACTGAAGCGCACGCTCGCCTTGGCCTCTGCGCGCCCTAGGCCCATGGCGATGAGCACGTGGCTCGGCTCAACGCTGCCCGCAGCGCAGGCGGAGCCAGCGCTGGCGTACACGCCGGCCTCGTCGAGGAGCATGAGCAGCGTCTCGCCGTCCGCCCCCGTCACCCTCAAGTTCGTGTGCTTCACGCTGCGCGGGGCAGCGCCTGCGTTGAGGGTGACGCCTGGCAGGGCGAGCGCCGCCGCCTCGAACTCCCGCTGGATGGCCGCCAGCCTCTCGCGCTCAGCCGCGCGGCCGTTTGCCGCCAGGGTGGCCGCCACCCCGAACCCGACGATGGCTGGAACCGCGTGCGTACCTGGTCGGTGACCGCGCTCCTGTTCCCCACCTGCCAGCAGCGGCGCGACCTCGAGTCCCTCGCGCATCACCAATGCGCCTACGCCCTTCGGGCCGTAGATCTTGTGGGCAGAGAGCGTCAGGACGTCTGCACCGAGGCTGCCCAACGTGAACGCCTCGACTCCGTAACCCTGCACCGCGTCGCACAAGTAGAGGGCGCCGTGATCGTGCGCTAGTTCGGCGAGGGCGGCAGCGTCAGTCAGGACGCCAGACTCGTTGTTGACGAGCATGCCGGCCACGAGTGCGGTGCCGCCGGTTAGCGCCTGCGCGCGAAGTGCTGCCTCCCAGGCCGCTAGTTGCACGACGCCGTCCGCGTCCGGTGCCACGAACGCCACGTGCCTGCCTGCCGCCTGCAACCGCTCGGCGGCGGCTATCACGGCGGCATGCTCCACTGCGCTGACGATCAGCCCGCCAGTGCGGGCCGCCATCAGCGAGAACAACGCCTGGTTGTCCGCCTCGGTTGCTCCGGAAGTGAACACGACCTGCCTCGGCCTCACCGCCAGCGTGTCGGCGACGGACTCGCGCGCGCCCTCGATGGCCTTGCGGGCCGCCTGACCTAGCCGGTGCACGCTGCTCGGGTTACCGAACTCCGACCGCAGGTACGGCAACATCGCACCAAGCACCTCCTCGGCGATCGGGGTGGTGGCGGCGTGATCTAAGTAAAGCGGTTTGGTCGCGTTAGGCACGCTACGTGACGTCAGTCGTCGCGGCCAAGGAACTGCGGGAGCGGCTGGATGCCTAGCAGGCGCCGTTGCTGAACGAGGTCGGCCAGCGTGGTCGACCGTAGGACTTGCCTGACGGCGGCGTCAACGCGGCGCCACAGGCTCTCGGTCGAGCACATTCCTACGCGCACGCAGTTGGCTGCGTCGACGATGCAGCTGACCGGAGCGACGCTGCCCTCTAGCAGCTCGACTACTTCGAGGGTGTCTATCTCTTCTAGAGGCCGCGCCAGACGGTAACCGCCGTGGGCTCCGCGTACGGACTCGACGATTCCGGCGCGGCGCAGCACCGAGAAGATCTGCTCGAGGTACTGGTGGCTCAACAACTGCCGCTCCGCGACGGTCTTGAGGCTGGTTGGCTCACTACCGCCGAGAGCGACCTCGACTAGAGCCCTCATCCCATACTGAGCTTTGGTAGATACCCACATACCAGAACCTCTCACTAGCGCAGTGCGCCTGCCACCATCCTACAATAGCCTAGTTCGGAACCGTTCCGGATTATGGACTCCCGAGCCACCAGCGCCAGGACCACAGTCGCAGAGCGGCGCCTGCCGCCTCGGTCGTAAGCGTAACCGGGCCGCCGCGCCACGGGTGCGCCGCGGCTGACGTTCTCCTCCAGCCACGGGCGCAAGCTGTCACTTCTGCCCCTGCAGGTAAGGCAGCGGGTCAACGGCGCGGCCATCGAAGCGCACCTCGAAGTGCAAATGCGGGCCTGTGGAGGCGCCGGTGCTGCCGACCTGACCGAGAACGTCTCCCTGGCGGAGGGCCTGGCCGACGCGCACGGCTACGACGCTAAGGTGCGCGTACCGCGTTTCGCTGCCGTCGCCGTGGTCAAGGACCACGACGTTGCCGTACGTACCCCACCAGCCCGCCAACGTCACCACGCCGGAACGCGCGGCCTTGACCTGCGTGCCCATGGGCGCCGCGAGGTCTAGGCCGCCGTGATAGCGGTTGCCGTTCACGCTGACGTTGCGCCAACCGAACCCTGACGAGACACGACCCACCACGGGCGCCGCGAAACCGCTCGCGCCCCAGTCGAGGAACGCGAGCGCTTCGACGGCCCGTGGCATGAGCGCCAACTGCTCCCGCCTCAGGCCGTCTCGAACGTCTGCTGTGCTCTGCGGCTCGGCGGCAGCCGCGCCCCCGAAGACCAAGGTTAGGGCGAGGGCGCCACCAAGCACCCGCGCCCGCACGGTCATCAGCCTTGAGTGAGGGTGGCTAGGAACTCTGCGTTGCTCTTGCTGCGCCCGAGCCTGCCAAGGAGCATCTCCATCGCCTCTGCAGGGTCCATGTCGGAGATGACCTTGCGCAGGAGCCACATCTTGGCGAGTACGTCCTCCCCAAGCAGTAGGTCCTCGCGGCGCGTGCCCGACTTGAGGATGTCGATGGCGGGGAAGATGCGGCGCTCTTCGAGGTGCCGGCTCAGGTGCAGTTCCATGTTGCCTGTGCCCTTGAACTCTTCGAAGATGACGTCGTCCATGCGCGAGCCGGTCTCGACGAGGGCGGTCGCCAGGATGCTGAGCGAGCCGCCACCGCGGATGTTGCGCGCGGCCCCGAGGAAGCGCTTCGGCCAGTGCAGGGCGTTGGAGTCAAGGCCGCCAGAGAGCGTGCGCCCCGTTGCAGGCGTGACGAGGTTGTTGGCGCGCGCCAGACGCGTGATGGAGTCGAGGAGGATCATGGCGTGGCCGCCGTCCTCGACGATCCGCCTTGCGCGCTCGTGCACGAACTCTGCAACGCGGATGTGGTTGGAAGGTGGCTCGTCGAAAGTGCTGGCTATGACTTCGACGCCGTGCACGGACTCGCGGAAGTCAGTGACTTCCTCAGGCCGCTCGTCTACCAGGAGCACGATGACCTTGATATCGGGTTCGTTCGCCACGACGGCGTTCGCGATCTTCTTGAGGAGCGTCGTCTTCCCCGCCTTCGGCGGAGCGACGATGAGCCCGCGCTGGCCACGGCCGATGGGCGCCAGTAAGTCGATGACGCGGGTGGACAGCTCGTTGCCGACGGTCTCGAGCTTGATGCGGGCCTCAGGGAAGGTCGGGGTCAGCTCCTCGAAACGCGGGCGCTTGGAGGACTGGAACGGATCGACGTTGTTGACGGCCTCCACGCGGATCAGGGTGCCGTAACGCTCGTTGTCCCGTGGACGACGCGCTTTACCCAGGATGAGGTCGCCCGTGCGCAAGCGGAACTGCTTGATGAGGCCAGCAGAGACGATGACGCTGCGGGTGTTGTTCTGCAGCAGCGACTCCTGCAGGAAGCCGTACCCGTCGGAGGAGATCTCGAGGTAGCCGCGCACGAGGCGCAGGCCTTCGCCCTCTGCGGAGCGCTCCAAGATGGCCACCACGAGGTCTTCCTTGCTCATCTGCCTGTAGTCTTCCAGCTGGACTTCCTTGGCGAGGAGGTGAAGCTCCGGGAGGATCTTCGAATGCAGCTCGCGGAAGTTGTAACCCGGCTTGCGCGGCGTGCGGTTGCGCCGGTTGCGGCCTCCGCGGCCGCGGCCGCCTTGGTCCTTACCGTCGTCCGCGTTGTCTTCCCCAGAGGCGCTGTCGTCGCCGTCGTCTTGCGCGCCATACGCGTCGCTCGTTTGCTGGGAGGTAGTGCGGGCGTCTTCCTCTTCGCCTGAACGCGGCTTCGTTCCGCGAGGGGCGCGCTGGCGCTCCTCCTGAACTTCTTCTTGTACTACTTCTACTGGCGCAGGCGCCTCTGCCGCTACTTTGGTCGCTGCGGCCTTGGGCGTCTTGGCGGCCTTGGGGGCGGCCGGGGCCGCTTCCGGGTTCTTACGCGGGCGGCCACGCTTGCGTGGCGCTTGCACTTCTACGCTCTCGCCTGCATCGGCCGTGGCGACCAGTACTTCATCACTATTTGGGCTCATCCGAACTCCGTTCCAACTAACTTCTGGTATCCGCCGCCGACCCTCACGAGTGGGGCCAACGACTTGCAGTACTAGCAGAATCAATCTTCAATACAATCGACGGTGCCAACTAACTACTTCTATTGATTAAGCCCGCTGAAGCGAGGCGTTGGCAACCAACACATACTGAGCACCTAACAGGCGGGTGGGCACTTGGCCAACGTGAACGATCTGGTCCCGGCAATATGCGGACGGTTCCGCGCGAGCTTGTTCCGGTTGTCCTTAGGGGTAGCAACAGCGCTTCTTGACGTGCCCCATGCCTGCTGCTAGGTTTGAGTTTAGCGCCGACACTGCTCGTTGTAAAGTGTTCGTGCTGCGGAGAGCGTGACAACGGTCACTAGCGCGCGCCACGCGCACCAGCGCGCTGCGCGCATCCGCAAGTCAGGCGATGACGGGAACAAGCCACGCGCCACGCCCCCAATAGCGAGCCGGAGACGGTGGAAGCCCGGCGGCAGGCAAGCGCGGTAGGTATCCTCCCCGAGCCGCTCCCCGAACCCGCACTGCTGCATGCGCGCAGCCTGCGGCAGTAGACGGAGCCGGGCGGCGCCCGCTACAGCGCCAGGTCGTTCGCTTCGGCGTGCGGCCACGGAGGCCGGCGCCTGTTCGGCGTACGGCGAAGTTGGGTGGTACCGCGCTCCCGATGCGCCCCAACGGCTGTTCGGCTTCGGCCCCGTGCTCTCACGCGCGGCCTTCGCAGCGGCAGCCGTCGGCACCGAGGTGACACCCATGTTCGACGAGGTCAAGAGCGACGTAGACTTCCCAGCGCTTGAGGGTCGCATCACGGACCTATGGCGCGAGCGCGACGTCTTCCGCCGCTCGGTCGAGCGCCACGCCCCGAAAGGTCCTTGGGTCTTCTACGAGGGTCCACCCACCGCTAACGCCAAGCCGGGCGTGCACCACGTGATCAGCCGCGCCTTCAAGGACCTCTTCCCGCGCTTCAAGACCATGCAGGGTTACACCGTCAGCCGCAAAGCTGGTTGGGACACCCACGGTCTGCCCGTCGAGATCGCCATCGAGAAGCGCCTTGGCTTCACTAACAAGGCGCAGATCGAGGAATACGGCATCGCTGAGTTCAACGCCCTGTGCCGCGCCGACGTGTTCAGCAACATCCAGGACTGGACCGCCATGACGGAGCGCATCGGCTTCTGGATCGACCTCACCGACCCGTACATCACGTACTCCAACGAGTACATGGAGTCGTGCTGGTGGATCATGAAGGACCTCTTCGACCGCGGGCTGCTCGTCGAGGACTACAAGACGACATGGCACAGCCCGTCCTCCAACACGACGCTCGCCTCTCACGAGGTGTCGCTCGGCTACAAGGAGGATGTCGAGGACCCGTCCATCTTCCCGAAGTTCCCCGCGCTGCTCGAAGACCTAGCCGAGCGCGGCGTGGTCGCTGTTGGGGAGGAACGACCCGTCTACTTCCTCGCATGGACGACCACCCCGTGGACCCTCGCCGCCAACTCGGGCCTTGCCGTGCTCGGCAGCGCGGAGTACGCACTCGTCGAGGCGCCCGCTAGGTACGGCGCGCCAGCCGACGCCAGCGACCTCTACCTGCTAGCCGCGCAGCTCGTGGACAGCGTGTTCGCGGAGGGCACTTACGAGGTGCTGAGGACGGTCCCGGGCGAGGCGCTCGTCGGCGCCCGCTACCTGCCCCTCCTACGCGGCCGCTTGGGTGAGGGCGCCGACCTAGCCAAGGCGCACAGGGTCATCGCGGACGACTTCGTCAGCCTGGCCGACGGCACTGGCATCGTGCACGTCGCGCCCGCCTACGGTGACCTCGACGTCGGCCGCGCCAACGACCTGCCCGCCATCTTCTCGGTCGACCTGACCGGCAAGGTCATGCCTGAGGTGCGCCTTGCAGGCGCCCCCGCGGGCGGGGACGGCCCCTACACCGGCACCTGGTTCAAGGAGGCCGACGCGGCCATAACGCGCGACCTCGAGGCCGCCGGGTTGATGTTTCGCACGGGCACCATCCTGCACGCCTACCCCATGAACTGGCGCGACGACAAGCCGCTCATGAACGTCGCGAAGCGCAGCTGGTACATCCGCACGACGGCCGTCAAGGACCTGCTGCTCGCCAACAACGACCGCATCGGTTGGCATCCGGATCACGTCCGTACCGGGCGCTTCGGGAAGTGGCTCGAGAACAACATCGACTGGGCCCTGAGCCGCGAACGCTACTGGGGCGCGCCCATGCCGATCTGGGAGAACCCCGACGGCAGCAAGAAGATCTGCGTCGGTTCCGTAGCCGAGCTGGAGAAGCTCACGGGCCGCGACCTGAGCGAACTTGACCTCCACCGCCCGTACATCGACGAGGTGACGTTCGAGCATGGCGGCGAGTTGTACCGCCGCGTGCCGTACACGGTCGACGTGTGGTTCGAGTCGGGCGCCATGCCTTACGCCCAGTGGCACTACCTCGGCGCTAGCTCGAGCGCGGAGACCAAGCGTGACCTGGCAGAGCACTTCCCTGCCGACTACATCTGCGAGGCCATCGACCAGACGCGCGGGTGGTTCTACTCTCTGCACGCGTTAGGCACGCTCCTCACCGACCCTGGCGATGCGGCAAGCGGCCGCGCACCGGGCCCGCTCGCTCACCTGAGCCCGCCGACGTCAGCCTTCAAGAACGTCAACGTGCTTGGCCACATCGTGGACGACAAGGGCGAGAAGATGTCGAAGTCGCGTGGCAACACCGTCGACCCGTGGAGCGTCCTCGACGTGCAGGGCGCCGACGCGCTGCGCTGGTACCTCTACTCGGCTTCGCCGCCCGAGGCAACGAAGCGCTTCAGCGCCGCGCTCGTCGACGAGACGTTGCGCGACTTCTTCATGACGTTATGGAACGTTTACGGCTTCTTCGTGTTGTACGCCAACCTCGAGGAGCCTGACTTGGCCGCGGCGCCCGTCGTTTCGGACAGGCCCCTCGTCGATCAGTGGCTAGTCGCGCGCGTCAACGCCGTCACGCTGGTCGTAACGGCCGCGCTCGAGGACTTCGACCCCACCACGGCGAGTCGCGCCATCCGCGACTTGCTCGTCGACGACGTCAGCAACTGGTACGTGCGCCGCAACAGGCGGCGCTTCTGGCGCTCAGGCCAACTCGGCGAGGGCGGTGAACGCTCCCTCGACGCCGACAGCCTTGCCGCCTACGCGAGCCTGCATGAGGCCCTCGTCACCATAGCCAAGCTCATGGCGCCGCTGGCGCCGTTCACGAGCGAGGCGCTCTACCAGAACCTGGTCCTCAACCTCGACCCGGAAGCGCCGAACAGCGTGCACCTCGCCGCGTGGCCGACGGCCACCGTCAACCAGGGCGACGAGGAGTTGCAGCGCGACATGCGCGCCCTCATGCGCCTAGTCGAACTCGGCCGCGCAGCCAGGGCAGCGTCTGGCGTGAAGCTGAGGCAACCACTGCCCGAAGTGCTCGTGCGCGTGCGCAGCGCTGACGAGCTAACAGGCGTCCGCGCGCTGGCAGGGCAGCTCCTCGACGAGTTGAACGTCAAGAGCGTGCGCTTCCTCGACGTGAACGACGACTTCGTCGATTACAGCGTCAAGCCCAACCTGCCGCGGTTAGGCAAGCGCGTAGGCAAGCTCATCCCGCAGTTGCGCGCGGCGCTCGAGGCGATCGATGGGCGAGTAGTCGCCGCCAACACTCGGGCCGGAGCGGTCACCGCCGTGACTCTCGACGGCGTCACGCTCGAACTCGAGCCCGACGACCTCCTCCTCGACGCCCGCAGCCCCGAGGGGTACGCGGCGCAAGAAGGGCGTGGCTACCTCGTGGCGCTTGACACGCGCGTCACCCCAGAGCTGCGCCGCGAGGGTCTCGCGCGCGACGTCGTGCGCCTCGTCCAGAACGGCCGCAAGGCCGCTGGCCTCGACGTAGCTGACCGCATCGACCTCAGCATCACGGGCAGCGGGGAGCTGGCGGCTGCCATCGCAGAGCACGGCGCGGCCATCGCCCGCGAGGTGCTGGCAACCGGCTACGCCCTCAGCGCCCCTGCGCCGGGCGCGTACACCGAGGAGCACGATCTGGAGGGCGAGGAGCTGGTGTTCGGCCTAACGAAGGCCTGAGGGCAAGGGGCCATAACACGCGAGGCTAAGGTCTGCCGGGCCAACACCGGCCCTGCGATACAATGAGACCAGCATGCACGGCGCCACCGCCAAGGTCGTTCCGTGACGCGGCACCACCGAGTGGCGCCGCTGGAAGGCAGTGAAGACATGAGGATAGGCATCAACGGGTTCGGCCGCATCGGCCGTCAGATCTTCCGCATCGCGCACGCGCGCGGTCTTGAAGTCGTGCTCGTCAACGACCTCACCGACAACGAAACCCTCGCGCACCTCCTAAAGTACGACTCCACCTACGGGCGTTTCCCCGGCGTGATCACCCACGACGCCGAGAACATCATCGTCGACGGCAAGAAGGTCGCCGCCACCGAACACCGCGACCCAGCGGACATCCCTTGGGGCAAGCACAAGGTGGACGTGGTCGTGGAGTCGACCGGCATCTTCACCAAGCGCGCGCAGGCCGCCGCTCACATCGCAGGCGGCGCCAAGAAGGTCCTCATCAGCGCGCCAAGTCCAGACTCCGACTTCGACATCATGCTCGGCGTCAACGAAGAGCAGTACGACCCGGCCAAGCACGAAGTGATCTCCAACGCGTCATGCACGACCAACTCGCTTGCCGCCGTCATGAAGGTCCTCGACGAGGTCTTCGGCGTGGAGCAAGCGCTCATGACCACGGTGCACTCCTACACGAACGACCAGCGCATCCTCGACGCGCCCCACAAGGACCTGCGCCGCGCCCGCAACGCCGCCACCAACATCATCCCGACCTCGACGGGCGCCGCGAAGGCCGTCGCCAAGGTCCTCCCGCAGTTCAAGGGCATATTCGACGGCTCTTCCCTGCGCGTGCCAACGCCGACGGGCTCCATATCGGACGTCACGGCGCTCCTCAAGCGCGAGGCGAGCGTCGCCGAGATCAACGGCGCCCTCGAAACGGCCGCTAACGGCCGCCTGAAGAACATCGTGCGTTACACGACCGACCCGATCGTCTCGGCAGACATCGTCGGCGACCCGCACTCCGGCATCGTCGACAGCCTCTTGACCAAGAGCCAGGGCCGCCTCGCGAAAGTGTTCGTCTGGTACGACAACGAGTGGGGTTACTCCACGCGCATGGTCGACGTGCTCGAGATCATGAGCCGGGGCCTCTGAGGAGCTAGGCGTGCAGCTCGACTTCGATGAGCTTGATGTGAACGGTAGGCGCGTGCTCTTACGCGTCGACTTCAACGTGCCACTCGACGGCAACGGGGAGGTCGTCGACGACACGCGCATCCGCGCGGCGCTGCCGACCATCGAGTCGCTGCTGTCTAGGGGCGCAACACTCGTGCTGACCTCGCACTTCGGAAGGCCGAAAGGCGGCCCGGATGAGAGGTACCGCCTAGCGCCCGTAGCTGAGCGTCTGGCTGAGCTGCTCGAACGGCCAGTACGCTACGCGCCGACCTCCGGTCCAGCTAGTACCGAGCAGCAAGCGTTCGTCGCTGCCGCCCCGAGCGGCAGCGTCACGCTGCTCGAGAACAGCCGCTTCGACCCGCGCGAGGAGGCCAACGACGCAGCCCTCGCGCGCGTGCTCGCCTCCTACGCCGAGATCTACGTCAACGACGCCTTCGGTGCTGCACACCGCGCCCACGCGACCACGGAGGCCGTCGCTCACCTGCTCCCCAACGCGCCCGGGCTCCTGATGGAGTCCGAGTTGGCGGCGCTCTCTCGCCTCGTTGACAGCCCACGGCGACCGTTCGTCGTGGTCTTGGGCGGCGCGAAAGTGAGCGACAAGCTGGCAGTCATCGAGCGCCTACTCGAGTTGGCTGACACCATCATCGTCGGTGGCGCCATGGCCTACACCTTCATCGCCGCGCGAGGCGGCGCCGTAGGCAAGTCGCTCGTCGAACCGGACATGTTCGGCGTCGCGGAACGCATCCTGGAGCAGGCGACCGCACGCGGCGTTCAGTTCGTGCTTCCCGCGGACTCCGTCTGCGCGGCCAGCATCGCACCGGGCGTGGAAACGTCGGTGCACCCGTCTGGCGCCATCCCGGACGGCCTCATGGGGCTAGACGTCGGGCAGGCAGCCGTCGCGGAGTTCACAGTGGCCCTAGGCCCAGCCAAGACCGTCTTCTGGAACGGCCCCCTCGGGGTTTTCGAGACGCCGCCGTTCGACGCCGGCACGCGCGCGGTGGCCACCGCCGTCGCGGCGCTTGACGCCTTCACGGTCGTTGGCGGTGGCGACTCGATCGCTGCGCTCAACGCCGCTGGCGTGCTCGACCGCATCTCGCACGTCTCCACCGGCGGCGGAGCAGCGCTAGAGTTCCTCGAAGGGCGCACCCTACCTGGCGTGGCTGCCCTGGGAGTGCGCTAGCCATGTCCTACAAGCCGTTCATGACCCTCGACCGACAACGCTTCGGCCAACCGACCAGCGCAGTTAGGGCCGAGCTGGCTAACGTGGCAGGCGACTACACCTACCTGACGCGCGGCTATTACGCGTCGCTCGATTCGGAGCTGGCAGGTAAGGTCATCCTGCCGTCCACCGCGGAGGCGCTCGACGCTTACGTCGTCGCCATCGCCATGGAGAAGGCGCACCTGGCTGGCATCCCCGTGCCAGACTACGAGGTCATCACTGACCGCTTCCCGCCCGCGCCGATGATGGCCTACCCCATCAACCCATTCAGCCTGCGCGGCGAGTTGCTCCTCGACGCGGCCGCCATCGAGTCGCGGCGCAAGGGGCTGACCTACACGGGCAAGTACGCCGTGCTCGTCCAGCGCCTGCCTGAGGATCACCGCGTCGACGTGCTGCGGCTCGTGCTTGGCACCACTAGCGTGCCAGAGTACCTAGCCTTCGGCGCCAAGATCTTCGAAGTGTTCAGGCTGCCGCTCATGCGCGTGCGCGTGATCGTCACGCCTCAGGAGTACCAGCTCTCCGCCATCGAGCCCTTACCGTTCAAAGAGCTGGACGACGCCGAGCGCGCAGTACTAGAAGGGATGGGGACGTGGCGCGACTAGCCATCTTCACCGAGCGTTACACCATCCGCTCGTCCGTAGAGCTCACGGCGCTGACGAACTTCCGCCTTGCGGCCTTCGAGTTAGGTCACGAGCTCGACTTCCTCTTCAAGCACGAACTCAAGTACCTCAAGAACTACGACGGCATCTTCATCCGCGCCCTCACCGACCCCCTCAACGCGTCGTACGTGGTGGCGCGACAGGCCGAACTCCTCGGCAAGCGCGTGCTCGACCACTCGAGCGCCATCCTCATCTGCTGCGACAAGGTCAACATGTACTCGCGCCTCATGGCGCAGAACGTGCTCGTCCCCGAGACGCGCTTCTTGGAGGAAGCAGACCTGACGGCCATGACGGCAGCGCGGCTCTTCGAGGAACTCGGCACGCCGCTCGTCCTGAAGGCCCCGAACTCGAGCTTCAGCGCCTACGTGGACAAGGTGGCCACCCCTGATGCCTTCGTCAAGGTAGGCAAGCGCTTCTTGCGCCGCTCCGACCGCGTCGTCGTGCAGCAGTACATCCCAAGCGACTTCGACTGGCGCGTCATCACGCTGGACGGCAAGGTCCTCGCCGTCGTCAAGTATGCCTTCGCGCCCGCCCAGTGGAAGTTGATGGACAGGTCCGAGGGCGGCGAATGGGCCAAAACCGTCGCGACGCACCGCGACGAGGCCAACCCCAAGCTCATCGCCACTGCGCTGGCCGCCGCTAACGCCATCGGCACGAGCCTCTTCGGCGTCGACCTCAAGGAGATAGGTGGCGAGTTCTACGTGATCGAGGTCAACGACAACCCGACCATCCAGGCGGGCGACGAGGACCAGAAGAATCCCGAGATCTACAGCGAGATCGTCAGCTACCTTGCCGGAGGTGCTTGACCGAGCCCCAACGCTCGAGCACGACCATCGCTCGGTGCCTGGCGCGGCCCCAGCGGCTCACTTGGTCGAAGAAGTCGCGCTTGATGGGCAGGTGAACGGCGTCCGCCCGGCTGGTGCCTTCCGGCACGAGCGGGTCGTGGAGGTAGAGGTGGTCGTCGTCGTAACCGGTGATGACCACCCAGTGCGGCACGCGCTCGTCGTACAAACGGTAGCCGGAGAGCAGCACGAGCGGCACGGCGCCGCGCGCGATGGCATCAGCCACGTCTTGGTGCCCGAAATCGCGCAGTTCGACCTTGCCGCCAAGCCCACGCAGTTCGCGTTCGAAGGTCGTGTGCGAGATGCGCACGACCTCCTTCTTCTCGCCACGCACGCTGTCTAGGAACGGTACGCCGGAGTCAGGCGACACGACGACGGCCTGGAAGCCGCGCCGCAACGCCGCGACCGCCAGCCCGTGCGCGCTGCAGCCGCCGTGGCCCGAGAGCATGAACACCGTGGTGGCCTCGCGCCATAGCGCCAGCTCGAGCCAACGCTCGAGCGGCACCGGGTAGTCGTGGTAGCGCATGGCCATCATGAGGGCGGCGGGACCGCAGGTGAAGTCGAGCGTCTGCGGGTAGTAGGGCACTCCGAGCACGGTGGCGCCGCCGGCAACGAAGCGCTTGTGCATGCGCAGCGCGCTCGAGTGATCCTCGTAGTAGTCGGCGGTGCGCCCGCGCAGCGCGTAACCCGCCGCTTGGTAGAGCGAGATGGCGGCGGCGTTGTCCTCGCGCACCTCGAGGCGCATGACGATGGCGCCGCGTTCACGTGCGCCCTCCTCAGCAGCCTCGAGCAAGCGCCGGGCGATGCCGCGCCCGCGGTAGGCGGGGTTGACGACCATCGAGTAGAGCCTGGCGGACTCGAACCCGCGGCGGAAGAGCACGATGGCGTCGCCCATGACCTTGCCGTCCGCCTCCGCCACCCACACGTCAGCGCTGTCTCTCCCAAGCAGGCGCACCAGCGAGGAACGCGACATGCGGTCGCCTGGGAAGCCCATCTCCAACTCGAGCAACGCCTCGATATCGCTGCGTTCCGCGCGCCTGACGGTTACTCCACCGCCGCTGGTCGTCCCCGCTACCTTCATGAGCCCAAGAGCTCCGTCACCGCCTCGCGCAGGGCAGGAGCCACCGCCGCGACGTCGCCGACGATGCCGTAGTCCGCGACCTTGAAGATGGGCGCCTCAGCGTCCTTGTTGACGGCCACGATCACCTTCGAGCGGTTCATGCCGGAGAGGTGCTGCACGGCGCCCGAGATGCCGAGGGCGATGTAGAGGTTGGGGCTAACGCTCTTGCCCGTCTGGCCGACTTGCTCGTCGTACGGGCGCCAGCCGGCGTCGACTACGGCGCGCGTGGCTGCCACGCCAGCGTGCAGCGCGTCAGCTAGCGACTCGACGTCGCGCGTGAACGCTTCCGCGCTGCCAAGACCGCGCCCGCCGGCAACCACGACTTTCGCTTCCTCCAGCGGCACGCGTCCCGCGCTGGCGGCGGAGCGCTGGCCGACCTTGACCCGTGCGTCCGCGGCCGCCAGGGTGGGAGCGAACTCGGTAACGCTGCCGTGCGCGCCAGCTTCGGCTGGCCTGAAGATGTTCGGTTTGACGCTCACGACACGCACCTTGACGCCCGCCGCCGTTCTGACGGTCTCTGTCACGCGCGACAGGTAGCTGAGGCGCTTGGCTTGCAGCTGGTCGCCGACGGCGTCGACGGCCGTGACGTCCTCCAGCAGCGCCGCGCCGAGCCTAACTGCCACGCGCGGAGCAACGCTCTGCCCTAGGCGGTTGGCCGAGAAGAGCACGGTCGTCGCACCGAGTTCCTGCGCGAGCTGAGTAACGGCGCTCGTGACGGCCTCCGCCGTGAGCGGCTGTGGCAACTCAACGTGCCGCACGTCGGCGGCGTAGGCGGCCATGGCGTCAGCGGCCTCGCGGGGTCCGATAACAGCAACGTAGGGCTCAGCGGCGGTCAGCTGCCGCGCTACGCTGAGCAGCTCAAGGGCGCTGCGCTGTAGGCGCGCGCTCGCTGACGTGGTTACTACTAGGGTCACGCTAGTCTCCTCCACCTGTCACAGGACCTTGGCTTCGTCGCGCAGCAGGCGGACGAGTTCCTTCGCCGCCGTGGCTGGGTCGCCGGCGACGATCTTGCCAAGGCGGTCGCGCGTCTGGATCTCTTGCGCCACCACTTCGGTCAGGGCGCCGCCGCCGCCGTACTCGCTGAGGTCCTTCTTCGCGAGCTCCTTGCGCTTGGCCTTCATGATGTTCGGGAGCGTCGGGTAACGCGGTTCGTTGAGCCCCTGTTGCGTGGTGAACACGGCGGGTAGGGGCAGCGTCAGCTCCTCGTGGCCGTCGTCCGTGTCGTGGGTGACGGTAGCCTGGCCGCCGCTGATGGCCAAGGCCGTCGTCCAGTCGGAGTGCGGCCAGCCGAGTACTTCTGCCAGCGCTGGCCCGAGCGCCGCGCTGTCCCAGTCCGCCTGTTTGCCGCCAACGAACACCATGTCCGCGCCCTCGGCCGCCACGAACTTAGCCAGCGCGTGCGCCTGTGTGATCGGGTCGAGGACGGCGTCGGTCTCGATGTGCACGGCCCTGTCCGCGCCCAACGCCAGGGCGGTGCGCAGAGCGTCCTCGAAGCGCGACGGGCCTAGGGCCACTGCAACGATCTCGAGGTCTAGTCCGCCCTCGCGGAGGCGGATCGCCTCTTCGACGCCGTACTCGTCCATGCCGTCGATGACGAAGGTGACGCCGTCGAGGTTCACTCCGCCGCCAGCGGCCCTTATGCGGGCCTCTGCGTCTGGAACCTGCTTGATGATGGTTACTGCCTTCACTGCTCGAACCTCCATGAGCGCCTGTAGCTGGCGCTGAAGCTTGCTGTGGAACGTAACGGCGCTACGCGCATCGCCGTCATTGTAGGACGTGGCGTGCGATCACCAAGCGCTGGATCTCGTTGGTTCCCTCGTAGATCTGGTTGAGTTTCACGTCCCGCATGAGCTTCTCCACCGGGTACTCGCTCATGTAGCCGTACCCGCCGAAGATGTTGATGGCTTCCTGCGCGCCCGCGAACGCGCGGTCCGAGGCGTACGCTTTGGCGATCGCGGCGGCCTCCGCGTGTGGGCGGCCGTTATCCGCCAACCAAGCTGCGTGGTAGGTCTGCCACCGCGCCGTCTCGAGGGCGATCTTCATGTCAGCGAGTTTGAACTGGATGGCTTGGAACTGCGCGATCTTGCTGCCGAACGCCTCGCGTTCGAGCGCGTAGGCCCGCGACTCGTCGAGAGCGCGGCGCAGGACCCCAACCGATCCGGCGGCCACAGGCACGCGCGTGCGGTCGAGGGTGCGCATGGCGATCTTGAAGCCTTCGCCGACTTCGCCTAGGAGGTTCGCGCGCGGGACGCGCACGCCGTCGAACACTAGCTCATAAGTCGGGCTGGCGCGCTGCCCGAGTTTCCCATGCAGTTGGTTGGCGTGGAAACCTGGCCTGTTCGTCTCGACGACCACCGCGACCGTGCCCCTGTGCTTGAGGCTCGGGTCGAAGGAGGCGAACACGACGTTGAAGTCGGCGTTGCCGCCGTTAGAGATCCACGTCTTGGTGCCGGTGATGACGATGTCGTCGCCGTCGAACTCCGCCCTCGTGGCCAAGCCGGCCGCGTCGGAGCCGTTGTTGGGCTCGGAGAGCGCGAAGGCGGCGAGGCGCGGGCCCGTCGTTAACGGCCTGAGGAAGCGCTCGTGCTGTTCCGGCGTGCCTGCCAGCAGGAGCGGGGTCATGCCTAGCTCGGACGCCATCAGGATCGTATAGATGCCCATGCAGCCGTAGCCGAACTCTTCGCCCAAGATGGCCTCGTCGAGCAGGCTCAACCCGAGCCCGCCAGCCGCGGTTGGCACCCCGACGTTGAGGAGGCCGACATCGTGCGCGCCTTGCAGGACCTCCGTAGGGAACGAAGCGTCGCGGTCGTGCTGGCTCGCGACCGGGATGATCGCGTCACGCACGAAGTCGCGCGCCAGTTTCTGGAACTGCTTCTGTTCTGCGCTCAGGTCGAAGCCGATCACGGTTCGCTCCTAACGGGGTTCAGCGCTCCAAATCGCGGTAGATCTGGCGGTGGATCACCATGCGTTGGATCTCGCTCGTCCCCTCGTAGATCTCGGTCACGCGAGCGTCGCGGAAGTAACGCTCGACCGGGTACTCCTTCGTGTAGCCGTACGCCCCGAACACTTGAACGGCTGCGTGGGTGACGCGGTTGGCCGTCTCGGAAGCCACCAGCTTAGCCATGGCCGCCTCGCGCGTCGTGCGCTGCCCCTTGTCCTTCAACCAGGCAGCGCGGTGGGTGAGGAGGCGCGCCGCCTCGATGCCGACGAGCATGTCAGCGAGCTTGAAGCCGATCGCCTGATGCTCATGAATGGCCTTGCCGAACGCGGTGCGCTGTGCCGCGTAGTCGCGGGCGGCTTCGTAAGCGGCCCTAGCGATACCAACCGCCAACGCAGCGATGCCGATGCGACCACCGTCAAGTCCGCTCATGGCGATGACGAACCCCTGCCCGAGGTTGCCGAGCACGGCGTCTTCTGGCACGAAGCAGTCCTCGAGCATGACGCTGGTCGTTAACGCGGCGTGCTGGCCGAGCTTCTCCTCTGGTAGCCCGAAGCTGAGGCCAGGCGTGCCCTTCTCGACGAGGAAACACGTGACGCCGCGCGCACCTGCGGCCGGCTCCGTCTTGGCTAGCACGAGGTAAAGCTGCGCCTCACCGCCAGAAGTGATCCAGGCTTTGGTGCCGTTGAGGATGTAACCGCCTGCGGTAGCCACTGCCTTCGTCTCGAGGGCAACGGCGTCAGACCCACTGTTCGGTTCCGAGAGGCAGAACGCGCCGATCCACTCGCCGCCCGCCAAGCGCGGCAAGTACCGCTCCTTCTGCTCGTCGCTGCCGTGCTTGAGCAGTAGCGACTGCGGCAGGCCGTTCGTGACGCTCATGATCGTGGCGTGGGACGCGTCGACGGCCGCGATCTCCTCGAGGAGAACGGCGTACTCGAGGTGCCCGAGGCCGGCGCCGCCGTAGTCGGCTGGCGTAAGCATGCCTAGCAGGCCGAGGTCGCCCATCTTGCGCAGCGTCTCCCACGGGAAGCGCGGTTCGCGGTCGAGTTGGGCTGCTACGGCGCCAACCTCGTTACGCGCGAACTCGCGGACTGCGCGTTGCATGCTGATCAGCTCTTCAGGTAGCGAGAAATCCACGCTGTTCGACTCCTACGGCGCTTCTGCCTCAATGAGTATACCGGTGGCGGTCGGCTCACTTCCGGCTGCTACATTGAGTACATGAACGCGAAAGAGCTGTTACTGAAGGTGCCGCAGGCGGTGCAGGTGGACCCGGCCGCTCCCCGTTCGGTAGTGCAGTACGACATCTCGGAGCCCGTCTATCACGTCATCGAGAACGGCGTCGTTAGCGCCCACGAGGGCACTGCTGCTGGCCCGGACGTCACCGTCAGGGTCAGCGACGACGACCTCGTCTTGCTCTTCGACGGCAAGCTCAACCCCATGCTGGCCGTCGTCGCGGGGCGCCTCAAGGTCCGCGGCGACGTTGGCCTGGCGCAGCGTCTGATCGGCATGGTCGACCGCAGGAAACTAGCTGAAGCGCGCGCCGCCATGGAAGCGGGCGGCGATGCTGGCGCGGGCGCCAACGACGGTGGTGGTCCTGAAGGCGGCAGCAGTAGCGGCGGTCGCTGATCGGGAGTCGCCGTGACCGTAGGTCACGGGTAGTGCACGACCTCGTGACCCACGTAGCGCCCGTCAACGTACGAGAAGCGCGCTGAGAAGTAACCAGCCGCGCTCAGCCACGGCAGGAAGTGCCTGTCGCCTTCCCAGAGCTGCAGTTCTTGCAGGCGGTCCGTCTTCACCCAGAAGAGGTCGCCCTCCTTGGACGAGCGCGGTTGGCCGCGGAAGCTAGTCACAACGAACACGAACACGTAGACGTCGGTGTCACCGTCGAAGTCAGGGAAGGTGATGACGCCCTTGAGGTCGGCGGCAAGCACCTCGATGCCAGCTTCCTCTGCGACCTCGCGGCGCAGACAATCTTCAGGCGACTCACCGGCTTCGAACTTGCCGCCTAGGCCGTTCCACATGCCCTTGCGCGGATCGTGAAGTGGACCGCGGCGCAGCATCAGCGTCTCGTCGCCGCGCCGCACGTACGCGAGGGTCGTCAACCGTGGCGCGGGTCGCGTCACTCTCGCCTCAGGCGCTCGAGTTCGCGCAGTAGTTCGTCACGCACCTCTGCGGCGTCCTCCAGGTTGCCTCCGCGGTGGCGCCTTACGCGCACGAGGCGCGCCAGCACACAGCCTTGCTGCCACAGCCAGCGCGCCACGAACCTGGCCGCAGCCAACTCGGCGGCGCTGCTCACCCCTGGCGTTGGGCTGACGAGGGTTACGCGCTCCCTTGCCCCCGCCTCCGACTCGAGCACCAGCAGCAGCTCCAACCTGCCGCCCCTCTGCGTGATGAACACCTGCTCGAGCCGGTCTGCCCTCACGCCAGCGCCTAGTCGCTGCTTACCGCGCTGGCGTCCGCGTCCAACCCGAACGCGGTGTGCACGGCTTCCAGCGCCGCCTGGGCCTTCTCTGCTGGGATGAGGACGCTGATGCGCACCTCGCTCGTCGTGATCATGTCGATGTTGGCGTTGGCGGCCGCCACAGCGTCGAACATGCGTCCAGCCACCCCGGGCGTCGAACCGATGGCGATGCCGACGATGGAGAGCTTGGCAACGTCGTCGTCCACCTCCGCGCGCGCGCCCATCTCACGCAGGACGGGCTCGAGCACCTCGAGCGCCTCGGCGACCATGTCCTTACCTACGATGAACGCCATCTGCTGGCGACTATCCGCCGCGCCGCGCACGCCCTGGATGATCATGTCGACGCTCACGTCCGCACCCCCGAGCGCGGCGAATATCTGGCCAGCCACGCCCGGCCTGTCTGGCACCTCGTGGAGGTCGATGCGTGCGTGGTTCATGTCTAGGGCAACCCCGGTCACGGGCTTGTCGGTGATCATGCTCATGTTGCCCTCCTGTGGGCGCTGCAGTCGGGTGATTATCGTGCCCGGCGCGTTACCGAACGACGAGCGCACGTGGATGCGCACCCCATAGCGCCGGGCGTACCACACGCTCCGCGGGTGCAGGACCTTGGCGCCGAGGCTCGCTAATTCGATCATCTCGTCGTAATCGACCACCGCCAGCTTGCTTGCACTCGTCACGCGGTGCGGGTCGGTGGTGTAGACGCCGTCAGTGTCGGTGAATATCTCGCACTCTGGTACGCCGAGCGCAGCAGCTAGGGCAACGGCAGTGGTGTCGGAACCACCGCGCCCAAGCGTCGTGATGGCGCCGGTAGCGTCAGCTCCCTGGAACCCAGCTACCACCACCACGTCGACCTGCTCTAGCGCCGCGAGAATCGGTCGCGGGTCGACCTCTAGGATGCTGGCCGTGCCGTGATGCGAGTCAGTCAGGAAACCGGCCTGCATGCCGGTGGCGGAGCGCGCCGCGACCCCGCGCTCCTGCAGCGCGAGCGCAACGAGCGCAATGCTCTGCTGCTCACCGGTCGCTAGCAGCATGTCGAGCTCGCGTCTCATCGGGCGCGCCGTCACCTCGCGCGCCATGCTCAGGAGCCGGTCGGTCGTGCGCCCCATGGCCGACACCGTCACGACTACTTTCTCTCCTGCCAGCACCGACCGCTCGATGCGGGCGGCGACCTTACCTATGCGATCGACGTCCCCAACGCTGGTACCGCCGTACTTCTGCACGCGCGTCGGCCACGGCGGCGGCCTACGAGCGCTTGACGGTTCACGGATGGCTTCGAGTGGGCCGGGGGTAACGTCCATATGGCGGAGAAGCTTACCGCGCAGCCCGGGATGGGTGCCAGGGCGCCGTTACCTGCCATAATCTTAGTCATGGACAGTAGCTCTTCCGTGAAACGCATCGCCGTGATCGGCGCGGGGCCAGCGGGCTTCTACGCAGCAGAGGCCTTGGTCAAGACTCTGGGTGACGGCGTGTCAGTGGACATCATCGAGCGCCTGCCCACGCCGTACGGTCTGGTGCGCTACGGCGTAGCCCCCGACCACCAGAAGATGAAGTCAGTCACGCGCCTCTACGACCGCACCCTGGCGGACCCGCACGTGAGGTTCCTTGGCAACGTCGAGTTCGGCACCGACCTCACGCTCGAGGACCTGCGGCGGCATTATCACGCCGTCATCCTCACGGTCGGCTCGTCGCACGACCGCCGCTTGGGCGTTCCTGGCGAGGACCTCGAGGGCAGCATGTCGGCCACCGAGTTCGTCGCCTGGTACAACTCCCACCCCGATTACCAGGACCTGCACGTGCCGCTTGGCGCCAAGACCGCCGTGGTGGTCGGCGTTGGTAACGTTGCCATCGACGTCACGCGCGTGCTCGCCAAGACCGTCGCCGAGCTAGCCACCACCGACATCGCGGATCACGCACTGGAGCACCTGCAGTCATCGACCATCGAGGACATCGTCATCATCGGGCGCCGCGGTCCAGCGGAGTCCAAGTTCACGACCAAGGAACTGCGCGAGTTAGGCGAGCTAGCGAACGCCGACATCTACGTTCGCCCCGAGGAGCTCGAGGTTGGGCCGGAGAGCCTTGCTGGCATCGAAGGCGACGTGAACGCCCAGAAGAACCTCGAGGTACTAAGGGCGTTCTCGCAGCAGACGCCGAGCGGTAAACCGCGCCGCGTGCACATCCGCTTCTTCCTCTCGCCGCTCGAGCTGAAGGGCAACGGTCATGTGACGAGCGTGGTCCTTGGCAAGAACCGCCTCGAGGCCCGGCCAGACGGCAGCCTCGCCGCGGTGCCTACCGGCGCTACGGAGGAGTTGAACGCCGAGCTCGTCTTCCGCTCCGTCGGCTATCAGGCGCGGCCGTTGCCTGGCGTGCCGTTCGACGAGCGCAGCGCCATCGTCCCGAACGAGTCGGGGCGCGTGCTAGACGCCAAGGGCGGCGCGCCAGTGCCCGGCCTCTACGTGGCTGGTTGGGTGAAGCGCGGGCCTAGCGGCGTCATAGGAACGAACAAGGCCTGCGCCATGGAGACCGTTGCTAAGTTGGTCGAGGACGAACTCCCCACACCTCCAGAGCCAAGCCTGGCGGCACTCGATGCCCTGCTGGTCGAGCGCGGCCTCAAACCGTTCACGGCTCAAGACTGGAAACTGCTCGACGAGTTGGAGACGGCAGCTGGCGAGGCGCGCGGTAGACCACGCGTCAAGGTCCCCGCCGTTAGCGCCATGCTCGCCGCGGTGGAGTAACCGAGCGCCACCGACGCGCTTCTGGCGGGCGCTCCGCGCAGGTGTTACGATGCACGCGCATAATCGCGCAACCAGCGCAATAGCGAGGTAGAGGACGTGTCGGATAGTCATACGACGAGTTCGGTCACGCCCCCGCATGTAGGGCCGGGCCTGGCCGTCGCTGCGGGTACGCAGGCCACTCCGCTTCTCAGCATTCAGGGGTTAGTGAAGGACTTCGGTGGGTTGCGCGCCGTCAACCACTGCTCGTTCGACGTGCAAGCAGGGAGCATCACTGGTCTCATCGGCCCTAACGGTGCTGGCAAGACCACCTTGTTCAGCCTAGTTTCGGGTTTCTACCAACCAGACGCGGGCCGCGTTTTCTTGGATGGCGAGGACGTCACGGGCCTGCCGTCCTACTTGATCTTCCGCAGGGGCTTGTGCCGCACGTTCCAGATCCCGCGCGAGCACCGAAGCATGACCGTGACTGAGAACCTGATGCTCGTGCCGAAGGGTCAGATCGGTGAGACGTTCTGGAACCCGATCGTGCGGCCTGGCGCCGTGAGGAACCAGGAGCGGAAGCTGCGCCTCAAGGCCCGCGAGGTGCTCGATTTCGTCGAGCTTAGTCACATGGCGGACCAACCGGCGGGCGCCATGTCTGGTGGGCAGAAGAAGCTGCTGGAACTCGCCCGCACGCTCATGGCGGACCCCAAGATCGTGCTGCTCGACGAGCCAGGCGCGGGCGTAAACCCCACCCTGATGGGCAAGATCCGCGAGAAGATCGAACTCCTTAACCGCGAGCGCGGCATCACGTTCCTACTCATCGAGCACGACATGCCCCTCGTCATGACGCTATGCGACCCCGTCATCGTCATGAACCAGGGCAGCAAGCTCGTCGAAGGTCCGCCTTCCATGGTCAAGACGGACCCGCGCGTGCTCGAGGCTTACCTCGGAGGGCAATATGCCACTGTTGACGGTTGAGGGCGCCGTCACCGGCTACGGCGAGATGCAAGTCTTGCGCGGCGTGAACCTGACGTTGGAGGCGGACGAGATCGTCTCGATCGTCGGTCCCAACGGCGCTGGCAAGTCGACGGTCATGAAGCTCGTCTTCGGGCTGTTGAAGCCGTGGGAGGGCAAAGTCACGTTCGATGGCGCGGACATCTCCGGTCTGCCGCCGGAGAAGATCGTGAGGAAGGGCCTAAGTTACGTGCCGCAAGTCGACAACGTCTTCCCCACCATGACCGTGGAGGAGAACCTCGAGATGGGCGCCTACATCCTCGATGAACCGCTCAAACCGCGCAAAGAGCGCGTCTACGAACTCTTCCCCCGCCTAGCTGAACGCCGCAGGCAGCGTGCAGGCAAGATGTCGGGTGGCGAGCGGCAGATGGTCGCCATGGGCCGTGCGCTCATGCTCGACCCTAAGATCCTCATGCTGGACGAGCCGTCGGCAGGCTTAGCGCCGCTCCTCGTCGACATGATCTTCGAGAAGGTGGCCGAAGTGAACAAGGCCGGGGTCGCGATCCTCATGGTCGAGCAGAACGCCAAGAAGTCGCTGGCGTTAGCCGATCGCGGCTACGTCCTCGCGACGGGCCAGAACCAGGTCGACGGTCCAGGCGAAGAACTCTTGTCAGATCCAGAGGTCGCGCGCCTCTACCTGGGAGGCTGAGCCGATGACCGAAGTCACTCCCGCACTTACCTTGCGACCAGGCGAGCGCGTGCGCAAGGTGCTGGGGCACCCGGCGACCATGTGGAGCATGCTCGCGCTGCTCGGGGTCGTGCTGTTCGTGGCAGCCCAAGTCAAGGGCGTCAGCAACACTCAACTACTCTCGCTGTTCGTGCGCGGCACGCTGCTAGGTGGGACCCTCGCGCTCGGGGCCGTTGGAGTCACCCTCATCTACGGGGTGCTCAAGATGTCCAACTTCGCGCATGGCGACATGATGACTCTCGGCGCTTACCTTGGCCTCGTCGTCGTTACCGTCTTGCCGAAGGGCCCGGTGCTCAAGCCGTTCTCGTTCGGTTACGAGTTCCTCGTAGCGCTCATAATCGTCGTGCCGCTCGTTGGGTTGGCGGCGTTCGGACTCGACAAGTTGGCTTTCAGGCCGCTCAGGCGCAGGCGAAGCCAACCGATCATGTTCGCGATGGCCGCGCTTGGCTTGGCGTTCGGCATCCGCAGCCTCGTCTACCTCTTCTGGGGCGCGGACTTCTCCTTCTACTACACGGGCAGGCCGCGGCCTGCGTTCGAGCTCTTCAGCGGCGTACGGGTGCGACCAGACCAGTTGTTCATCCTCGGCCTCGCCGTCTTGCTCATCGTCCTCGTTTACCTCCTGCTCGAGCGCACCAAGGTCGGGAAGGCCATGCGTGCCATGGCTGACAACCCTGACCTCGCACGCGTGACCGGCATCGACACGAACCGCGTCGTGTTCTGGACGTGGCTGATCGGCGGCGGGCTAGCGGCCGCCGGCGGCATGCTCTACGGGCTGGACGTGCAACTGCGGCCTGAGATGGGCTGGTGGCTGCTCCTGCCACTCTTCGCCTCCGTCATCCTTGGAACCATCGGCAACGCTTACGGCGCGATGGCCGGGGCGTTCATCATCGGCATCGTGTGGCAGGTGAGCACGGCCTTCCTCAACCCGGCGTACGGGCACGGAATCGCATTCCTAGTCATGATCCTCGTGCTGCTCGTACGGCCAGAGGGCCTGTTCGGGAAGCGCGGGTGAGTGCCTTGACGCCCTTAGTGTTAGCCAAGGCCACGCTGCTCACGGTGCCCGTCTGGCTCTTCTTCTCGAGCCTCCTGAAGGTCAAGCCGTCCGTCCTCAAGCACGCCATCTCCATCGTTGGCGGTTTCGCTGTTGGGCTACTGCTCGTGCTGCTGGTGCCGACCGGCATCCTCGCGTACCTGACGTCGTTCGCCCTCATGGCGAGCATCTACGCCGTGCTCTCACTCGGCCTCAACGTGCAATGGGGTTACACGGGCCTGTTCAACATCGGCATCGCTGGGTTCTTCGCGATCGGGGCGTTCACTAGCGCGCTCGTTACCACTGTCAAACCAACGGGCTTCAACGCTGCGTTCACGCAGCAGGTCTTCGGTCTTGGCGCCCCGTTCTGGACCGGAGTGATCGCGGCCGGCGTGACGGCCGGGTTGCTCGCTTGGCTCATCGGCAAACCAACGCTGCGTTTGCGCGACGACTACCTCGCGATCGCCACCATCGGCATCGCTGAACTAGTACGGCTGGTGTTCCAGAACGAACGCTGGCTAGCTAACGGTCCTCAGCCGTTACGCGGCATCCCTCAACCGCTCTCCTGCCTTTCTGGCGACGGCTGCTCGTGGCTGCCTGGCTTCGTCAACGATTTCTTCTCACCGCTCCTCCCGCGCGACTACCCGTTCGTCTACGTCGCCATCGTCGCTCTGGTCCTCTACCTCGTCTTCCGCGTGCTGGAGCGCGCCATCCGTTCGCCGTGGGGCCGCGTCTTGCGCGCCGTGCGTGAGGAGGAGGCCTCCGCTGCCATGAACGGCAAGAACGTTGCCGCTTTCCGCATGCAGGCGTTCGTCGTCGGTTCGGTCATCATGGGCATCGGCGGCGCCCTCTACGCTCACTACATCGTGTCGATCGACTACGGTCACTTCGACCCGCTGTACGGCACGTTCCTCATCTGGGTGATGCTCATGCTTGGCGGCAGCGGTAACAACCGCGGCGCCATCCTCGGCGCGTTCGTGGTGTGGGGCATCTGGTCTGGCACGAGCTTCATCGTCGACCTGCTCCGCCCTACCCTGTCGGCCATCTCGCCTGACCTGCCCTCGCGTGGGCCGTACATCCGCTTCCTGCTCATCTCGATACTCATGCTCGTGATCGTCATCTACCGACCGAAGGGCATATTGGAGGAGGACAAGGTCGTGTCGCTCGACCGCGACATGGCCTAAGTAACGCCGACGCCGATAACAACGAGTGGAGGGTGGGCGCCGGTTTCCCGGAAGCCCACCCTCCACTCTTACGTTGAGTTACGGCCTTTCCAAGGGCCGCCGCTTGAGTCCTGCCTTACTGCGCGGGGATCTCCGAGGCAGTGCGGACCATGATCGTCTCGATCGTGCCGTTCTTGAACTGCCAGATCTCGACGGGGGTGACGACGTCGCCGAGGCTATCGAAGTCGACCTCGCCTGCCGCGCCCGTGTAGTTGATTTCCTTGCCGGCCTTCATGAGCTGGATAGCCTTCTGGAACTCGCCGACGCCGACCACTTCGCCGTCTGGGTTAGCGACTTCGCGCATGCGGTCGCGGACGGACTCGCTGGTGACGGGCACGCCGTCGATGAGCGACTTGGCGATCGACAGGCCGATGACGGCCATGGCGTCGTACGCGGTGTCGATGTACGGGAGCGGTGGACGCTGGCCGTACGCGGCGTCGTAGTCGTCGGAGAACGTCACGTAGCCGGCCCAGTCTGGGTCTGCGCCAGGGGCAGTCCCGTAGAGGCCGTCCACGACGTCGGCGCCAACCGCATCGATGATGTCAACTGACTTGGTGCCGTCGACGAACTGCCAGGAGGTGTAGTTGTAGAGGTCACGCGACTCCTGCAGGTAGACGGTGGCCTGGCCGGGGTAGCTGATGGCGACGAGGACGCCCGGGTTGCCAGCGAGCGCCTGCTCGAGTTGAGCGGCGTAGGTTGGCTGTGGTTCCTCTGGGTGGGCGACCTTGGCGAGGACCTTGCCGCCGCGGGCGGTGAAGGCGGCCTCGAAGGCTTCAGTGAGGCCCTGGCCGTATGGGTTGTTGACGTAGATGATGGAAGCCGTATCGAACGAGTGGCCCGGGACGATCTCGCCGCGTGCGAGCTGGGCGCCGACCACGCCTTGAAGGGCGTCGGAAGCGACCGTGCGGTAGATGAAGTCGCTCGCGTCTGGCAGCATGCCGACGAGTGGCGAGGTGGAGGCCGGGGAGACCATGACGACGTTGCTCGGGATGGCGACGGACTCTGCCACGGCAACGGTGACGCCTGACGAGAGCGCGCCGACCATGGCTACGACGTTGTCGGTGTTGACGAGCTTGCGGGCGCGGTCAACGCCAACAGCTGGGCTCGTTGCGGAGTCCTCGGTGATGAGCTCGGCGATCGGGCCACCGAGTTCCGCCGTGGCGGCCGCATTGAGCTGATCGAGGGCGAGGTTGACGCCGTTGTTGATGGCGGGCCCGAACTCGGCAAGCGCGCCGGTGAACGACATCAACGAACCGACCTTGCTTACGGCCGGAGCCTGGGCCGCTGCGAAACCTACCAGCGCGGCAACTACGATCCAAACCAACCTTTTATGCACGTTCTCCTCCTTCAGAGGCTTGTGAAGAGACAAGTTGGACTTGCGGCGGTTGCTTGCATCGTATGTAACGGCACTGGCGCTGTCAACGGCGGTCCGAACGCAGTCTGCCAATGCTGATGAATGGGTTAAGGACTGTCGGCGCGGCACGACGTGGTCAGTGCGCCCGTCAACCGTGCCGACGACGCGGTGGTTCGTGGTCTTGGCGTATACGCGGCCTACGGGACGAAGCAGCTACCCCGGCAGGTAGCGGTGCGGCTTTGGCTCGGCGTCCGCGGATATGTTGCTCACCGTCCAGGCTGACGTAGACAACTAGCAACTTCTAGCATTACACTTCGTCTCGAAATGCCACCATCAGTGCGCGCTGCGCAACTAGGGTGGCGCTTCTACCGGAGGCCACAACATGACGCCCAAGGAGTTCTTCGAGTTCGCCCGCCGCCACGGCGCCAGCATGATCGACCTGAAGTTCACGGACATGCTCGGCACTTGGCAACACTGCAGCTACCCCGTCGAGGCGTGGGACGAGCAGACCTTCGAGGAGGGCGTCGGGTTCGATGGCTCCTCCATCAGAGGCTGGCAAGACATAAGCAGCTCCGACATGTTGGCCGTACCCGAAGCAGGAACCGCGCTCCTCGACCCGTTCTTCAAGGAGCCAACGGTGAGCGTCCTCGCCACCATCCGCGACCCTGAAAGCCTGGAGGAGTACGACCGTGACCCACGTTACATAGCGCGCAAGGCCATGGCGTACGTGCAGGCGTCCGGCGTGGCAGACACCGTATTCGTTGGACCGGAGCCGGAGTTCTTCATCTTCGACGAGGTCAGGTACGAGCAGAACCAGTACAAGGGCTACTACGAGATCGACTCCGTAGAGGGCGCTTGGAACACGGCCCGCTTCGAAGAGCCCAACCTCGGCTACAAACCCAGTTACAAGGGCGGCTACTTCCCGGTAGCGCCGACCGATACCTATCACGACCTGCGTGGCGAGATGGTCAACGAACTGATGAAGGCGGGCATCGCGGTCGAGGCGCACCACCACGAAGTCGGCACCGCGGGTCAAAGCGAGATAGATATGCGGTATGCCGATATGCTAACGATGGCCGACCAGATGATGTGGTACAAGTACATCATCAAGAACGTTGCTAGGCGTTACGGTAAGACCGTAACGTTCATGCCCAAACCGATCTTCCAAGACAACGGTTCTGGCATGCATACCCACATCTCGTTCTGGAAGGGCGGGCAGCCGCTCTTCGCTGGGGAGCGCTACGCCGGCCTCTCTGACCTCGCCCTCCACGCCGCAGGCGGGCTCCTTAAACACGCGGCCGCCGTACTAGCCTTCGCCGCGCCAACGGCCAACTCCTACCACCGCCTCGTGCCTGGTTTCGAGGCGCCCGTTAACCTCGCCCTCTCCAAACGCAACCGCTCGGCCGCCATCCGCATTCCGACGTACTCCGCCTCACCGAAAGCCAAGCGTCTCGAGTTCCGCTGCCCCGACCCGAGCGCGAACGGCTACCTGCTCTTCTCGGCCATGACCCTCGCCATGTTGGACGGCATCAAGAACGAGATCTCGCCAGGCGACCCGCTCGAGCGCAACATCTACGCCATGTCGGCGGCGGAACTCCACAGCGTGCCCTCCACGCCCGGATCTCTAGACGAGGCCCTCGGAGCGCTCGAGGCCGACCACGCCTTCCTAACCGAGGGCGGGGTGTTCTCCGATGATTTCATCGCCACGTGGATCGGCTACAAGCGCGAGCACGAGCTCGAGCCGCTGCGCTTGCGACCCCACCCGTACGAGTTCCACCTCTACTACGACAGCTGAACTGTTCAGTGTCACGTCGCAAGTGACCCGTTGTTCACTCTCTTGCGCACGACCTGCCACTTCGTGTTACCGTTTTCGCGCGCTGCGGGCCGAACGCGAACGGCAACGACCGTTCAGCCAAGGACCGCGCCCGTCCACCCCAGCACGCCCCAGGAGGGTCATCAGTGGGTAACTCACGCGACGACGTCGCCACGCTACTGCGCGAGAACGACGTCAAGTTCCTCAGACTGCAGTTCACCGACATTCACGGCCGCAACAAGAACGTCGAGGTCCCGACCTCGCAGTTCGACAAGGCGCTCGACGGTGAGATCATGTTCGACGGCTCATCGGTGCAAGGCTTCACGCGCATCGAAGAGTCGGACATGCTGCTGAGGCCGGATCACGACACCTTCCTCCTGCTCCCACCTGCCATCGAGGGCAGCGTGAGGGGCCAAGTCGCGCGCCTCATCTGCGACGTCCACCTCCCTGACGGCACCCCGTTCCAAGGCGACCCGCGCTGGGTGCTCAAACGCCAGATCGAGAAGCTCAAGGCCCTCGGGTTCGACGACCTGTTCGTCGGCGTGGAGCCGGAGTTCTACCTCTTCAAGCGCGGAGTCGACGGTAGCCCAACCACCATCACGAACGACGGCGCAGGCTACTTCGACCTCGCCCCAGTCGACCGCGGTGAGGACGCCCGTCGCGACATGGTCAACGCCCTCACGGAACTTGGCTTCGAGATCGAGGCCGCGCACCACGAGGTCGGTCCCGGCCAGCATGAGATCGACTTCAAGTACGCAGACGCCATCTCGACCGCCGACGCCATCCAGTCGTTCCGCACGGTCGTAAAGCGCATCGCCATGAACCACGGCCTCCACGCCACTTTCATGCCGAAACCAGTCGCTGGCATCGCCGGGTCTGGCATGCACACGCACCTGAGCGTCTTCAAGGACGGTGAGAACGCGTTCTTCGACCCGAAAGGGCAGCACCAGCTCTCCAGCACCGCGCGCGCCTGGATAGCCGGCCTCATCGAGCACGCTCCCGGTCTGGTCGCCATCACCAACCCGACGGTCAACAGCTACAAGCGCATCACGCCAGGGCACGAGGCGCCAACGAACATCGCCTGGTCGGTTTCCAACCGCAGCGCCATGATCCGCATCCCGGCGCGGCGCGGCAACGGCACGCGCGCCGAAGTGCGCATGCCCGACCCATCAGCCAACCCGTACTTGGCGCTGGCGGCCATGGTCGCGGCCGGCCTCGACGGCATGAAGCGCGACCTCACGCCGCCACCACCGATCGCCAGGAACATCTACGAGATGAGCGTGCGCGACAGGCGCAAGCACAAGATCAAGGAACTACCAGCCAACTTGCGCGAAGCGGTGACCAACCTCAAGCGCGACCGCGTGATAGTCGACGCCCTTGGCGACCACGTCTACAAGAGCTTCGTCGAGGCGAAGACGCAGGAGTACGACGAGTACCGCATCGCGGTTCACGGCTGGGAACTCGACCGCTACCTCGCGGAGTACTGAGTGACGGAAGGCCGCGTGACGGCTCCTGGCAGCGGCGCAAGGCCGCTACGCGTGCTTGGCGTCGACCCCGGCCTAGCTAACCTTGGCCTCGGAGCCATCGAGGAGGTGCGCAGAGATGCGCGCCTCCTCGGCAGCAGGCTGGTCACGACGAGCAGTAGGCAGGAGCAGAGCGAGCGCCTTCTCACCCTGCGGCGCGAACTGCTGTCGTTCATCGCACTGCACAAGCCGGACGTCATGGCCATCGAAGGGCAGTTCCTGCGGCGCCAACCGCAGACGTCGTTCCTCGTCGGGCAGGCCGTTGGGGTCGTGTTGGTCACGGCGGCGGAGGCCGGGCTGCCAGTCTTCGAGTACGGCCCTGAGGTAGTGAAACGCAGCCTGGTCGGCAACGGCCGGGCCGACAAGACGCAGGTAGCCTTCATGGTGCGCGCACTCCTCAAGCTGACGGCGGCGCCGGAGGCCAACCACGAGACAGACGCCATCGCCCTCGCGCTAACGCACTTGCAGGCGCGCAGGCTCGGCGCCCTCACCTAGCCAGCGGTTCGTCCCCTGCGCGAAGGCGCTCAGCGCCGCACGCGCTTGGCGGCCCTGCGTTTCGCCGCGCCGCGGTCGCCGGCTAGGCGCGCGTCGTAGCGCCGTCTCGCCCTCACCCGAACGGGGGGCGCTGGCGCTTGGACTTCGACTGGCGCCTCTCGCCCTTCCACCTGCGTGACGAGCAACACCCGCGCCTCGTACGGACCCAACTCAAGGCGCAGTCCGCGCTGTTCCAGGGTCGTCAGCGCGACCAACTCCTCCTGCCCATCTCGAACGAACGGCGCGAACCGCACGAGGCGCCCACCGCCAGCGCGCAGGCCGAGCGCTTCGTGGAGTGGCTCGGAGCGCAGCCCCCCACCACGCAAGGCGTCCGCGAACGGCACGCTCATCCTCACCTCGCCAGCCACGCTCCCGGGGGAGTTGTTGAACGCCACCAGCGTACTGAGCGCGCCACCAGCGGGCGCGGGCCGGTTGACGTAGACGTACGCCGCCTCCTCGACGCCGTCGTCGCCGACCAAGTCGAAGAGCCTGAACGCGCTGGCGCCAGCGAACGCAGCGCGCGCGTTGAGGAGCGGTGCGAGCTCGCGCCGGTGGCGTGCTATCAGGCCTGCGTCTGGCGTCTCGGAACGTTTGGGGGCGAGGTACTCCATGCCGTACTTCTCCGCCAAACCCTCGACCTGACCGTGACCGAACATCGGCATCCCGGGCAGGGTGGCGAGGAGCGTTGCCACGCCGAAGTACTTGTCCCCCGCCCCGAACTGGTCCCGAGCCGACTCCTCGTCCGGGTTGCTCATGAAGTTGACGTAGCGCTGCAGCACGCGCGGGTCGAAGGCGAGGAGGGTCTTGAGGAGGCGCCTGTAGGCGACGTTCTGCTCGTGCATGAGCATGTGCATGAAGGCGCTGTTGTAAACGCGGTGCATGCCAAGCTCGCGGACGAAGAAACCCTCCATCAACCAGAACGCCTCGGCTAGCAAGAGCGTGTCTGGGGCGCGTTCGGCCATGTTCACGACGAGTTCGCGCCAGAACTCGTGCGGCATGAGCCGCTCGAACTCCTCAGCGCTGACCCCGAAGCGGGCGCGCGACGGGATGGCGCCACCATCACCAGGCAGCGGGTGCCACAGCCTTTGCACGTGGCGCTTGGCTAACGTCATGGCGGCGTCGAAGCGGATGATCGGGAACCTGCGCGCCACGGCCAACACGGTGGCCATGACGGCCTCCCTCACCTCCCGGCGCAGGTAATCGAGCTGCGCCGTATCGTTCCACGGCATCGCCGTTCCGTCGTTCCCGTGATAGACGTAACTCCTCGCCCCCGTGCTCGGGTCGCGCCGCTCGAACACGACGGCGGCGTCAGTGCCGTCGTAGTAGCCATCCTCTACGCGCACCTCGATGGCCGGGTCTAGCGCCAAGTTCGGGCCAGTGAACGAGTAGCCTTCGAACGGCGGCTGCGGTAGTTGCAGGAACCAGTCCGGATGTTCGACCATCCAGCGCGAGTCGAGACCAGTATGGTTCGGCACCATGTCGCTCGCCAACCGCAAGCCGTGCGCCCAGGCGCGACGCGACAGCTCCTCGAACGCCGCTTCGCCGCCCAAGTCAGCGGCGATCTCGTAATCGTGCAGCGCGTAGGCGCTCGCGCCGGCATCTGGCTGGCCGCGGGCCTGCTTGAGGGCGCGAGAGGCGTGGCTCCGCTCCCAAACGCCGATCAACCACACGGCGTTGAAGCCGTCCGCGCGCAGGTCGCGTAGCGCGGCGTCCGGCACCTGATCTAGCCGACGCACCTCGCGGTCAAAGCGCCGCTCGAGTTGCGCTAGCCAGACGTACACGCTCTTGGCGACCATCGCGACTTCCGGCATCCAAGCGCGGTCGGGGGTGAAGTTCTCCCGCCCGGCGCCGTGACCACTCGGCATGAAGTCAGACGCGGGCGGTGGGCCGTGTGGACCAGGCGCACCGACTCCCCCCTTGCCCTCCTCGCGCAACAGGTCAGCTGCTCGGAGCAACCCTGTGAGGAAGGCGCCACCACCCTTGAGGTACGGCCCCCAAGCGCTGACCGCCACGCGCAGCTGACCCGCCAGCGACGTCGGCTCGAGCCGCGCTGGCAACGTCAACAGCCACAAGAGCGAGTTCTCGCTTGGCTGCCTCGCGCCCCGTTCGCGTGAGTCGAGGTTCGAAGCGCCCCGCACGGACGCGAGCTGCACCGTGGCCAACCCGAGTTCGGCGAGGCGCGACGCCGTTTGCCAGCCAGCGCCCGCCGCGAGTTCGTGTTGAAAGAGTTCGTGCAGCGGCGCGAAGGCCAAGTTGGCGAGGGCGCCACCTATCAGCCAGGTCTCCTCGAGGAGTTCGGGGCCCGCGACCGCCTCGCCGTGCTCTTCGGCGTTAGCCGCCTCGCTAGCCTTGGCGTACGCCTCCGCGAAATCCTGTGCGAAGGTGTCTGCGCTAGGCAGCGCAGCGTCTGCGCGCCAGCTGGCAGCGGCGTCCGCCAAAACGGCCGTCCCCGTGGGGCTCACTCCGTACTGCGTGATCAGTTCGTGCGCGGCCTCGTGTAACGCGGCCGCGGCGAGCAACTCACCCGTGGTTACTGACGGCGCGCCAGCTAAGCTGCGGGCCGCGTTCATACGCGCCGCCCACGTGGCCGCAGCAGCGACGTCGAGGTTCACGACGCGCCCGTGGGCGTTGAACGCCGCTGCGGGCAGCCCGTACCGCTGCCGAGCTTGACGCGCGACGTGTAGTTCTCGGGTGACGCTCAAGGCCCGACGATACCACGCGGCCTGGCGTGCCACGGAACGAGAACGCGCGTGAGCCACGCACGCACCCACCCGCTTAACTTGGAAGATGACGTCCCCATGCGCTGCTCATGCGCTGGCCGGTACAATCCATGGCATGCGCAACTTGGGGCCAACCGTAACGCCGCGCCCGCCGCGCTTGACCAGGAGCGCCGCCGCAGCCGTCTTGCTCCTCGCGCTGGCCTTGGTCCTTGGCGCATGCGCTGGCGAGTTGGCTACACGAGGAGAGGCGCTGCGCCTGGTTGGCACGGAAGTGCCGCGCGCCACCCTGTTCGAGCAGTATGACGCCCCCCTCAACGCCGTCGGCGGCCTCAGGCCGTATACGTTCACTATCGTCTCAGGCGCGTTGCCACCGGGGATAACGCTAGAGAACGGCGTGCTACGCGGCGCCGCCACCGAAACTGGCGCGTACACCTTGAGCGTCGAAGTGTCGGACGCCAACCTCTCGCGCGTCAGCCAGACGTACACGCTGCAGGTCACTTCCCCACCACCGCCCGAGTTCCTCCTCGATGTGCCGCTTACCGAAGTGCGCGGTCCTGTGACGATCCGCGCCAGGCTCAAAGGTGCCAGGGCAGTAACGGGCGTGCGCAGCGTGGTCACGTGGGACCCACAGTTGTTCACTCTAGCCGCGGAGGGCGCGGCCGCTAGCAGGCGTGACACTACCCTGTTATGGCAGGCGGACGAAACGTCGCTGCAGGTCGACCTCGCTGCCCTCGGCACCCAACTAACGGGCGACGTCGAGCTCTACCGCTTCACGCTCGTACCCGTCGCTCCGCCCGTGCGGGTGCAGGCCTCGTTCGCGGCCGAAGTAACGACGCTGAGCCCCGACCCAGCACGCAAACACGAGTACCTGACAGGCATCGTCGGCGCTGCCCCGCCAGCGGCTGGCAACCAGAGCGTTCCCCAAACCGACATCGCGCCGCCAGACGCTCCGCTCGAGCTCGTGCCGCCTGCGGATCCAGAAGGGAGCGGCCGCAAGTGAACCGGCTTTTGCATGCGCTCAGCGCCGTTCTGCTCGCCATGCTGGCGAGCACGGCGCTTGCCACCACCTACCGGTTCGAATCACCTGAAACATTGGTGCTGAAAGCCGACGTCGTGTTCTTCGGTAGCGTCACCAGCGCAACGACGGCCGGCAAGGACGGCCAACCGTGGACGACGGTCACCTTCGGCGACCTGACCGTCTTGCGTGACCGAGCGGCAACTGAGGCAGGCGAGGAGTTTCCTAGCTCCGAGGTGCTCGACTTCCTCGGCGGCACCGCGATCGGGCTACCGACTTTGCAGGTCAGCGGACTGCCGACGTTCGCCGTGGGTGAGCGCTGGCTCATCCTCGCCTATCAGGCCGACGGCATGGCGTCGCCACTCGCGGGCGTCGCCCAGGGGGCGTGGAAGTTGAGTAGCCGTGGGGCGCTCGCCTTCGACGGCAGCTACCTAGACGTCGACCCCGCAGGGGCCCTGGTGCGCGGCGCGAGCAGCCCTGGCGAGGCAGAACTGGTGACCGCCTTGACGGCGCTGCTTCAGCGCGGCGTGGAGAACAGTTCGGCCGCCCCGGCGGTCGTGGCGGAGCCGGCGCCAACGGAGGCGCCTTCCACGGACCAGCAGGCCGCCACTTCGGCGGCGGAGGCGCCAGCCTCCGAGACACCTCCTGCCCAGGAGCCACCTGCCGAGCAGCCACCAGCTGAGCCAAGCGCGCCCGCGCCGAACGCGGAGACCCCGCCAACCGCTCAACCACCCGCGCAGGTCATCACCTACAGCGTGTCCGACGAGGGCGGGCCGCTGCTCCTCTCTGCGGCCGCCGCGACTGCGGCTAACGCCTGGGAGGTTGCCGCTCCGGGAGCTGCGGCCTTCGCCGTAAGTGAGTCGGCCACGAACCTGATCCGCTACGGCGCCGCCGACCTGATGGGGCCGGACGCCACCTCGCTAACGCTAGCTAGTTCAGGCGGCCGCACGGAAGTGGTGGTGTCCCCCCTAGCTGGCGACCTCGTGCCTGCGGTTCTGCTACATGAGTTGGGCGTCCTCCTGGGGCTGCAGGAGGGCGGTGAGGGCGTGATGGCGTGGACCGTCAGCGCGGCCAGCGCTGCTCCGACGCCTCAGGACGTGACCAACTTGCGCGACCTGCGCACTTACTTGGCGGAGGACCTCGACCGCAGCGGCAGAGTCGACTTCTACGACCTCGTGATCTTCGGTCAAGCGTTCGGCGCGACGGGCATCAACCTGGCCGCCGACCTGGACGGCAACGGCAAGGTCGACGACTCAGACCTGAAGCTCTTGCGGGAAGCCTACGAGTTCGCGCCGCCGCAGGAGAACGCACCGAACTGACCGCCTCAGAAGAGGCCGGGGGAGTCAGGCGCTGCCGCGCCGGCGTACGGGACGAAGAGCACTGCTACTTCTTCCTCGCCCCGCGCGAAGATCAGCATGCCGTTCGGGCGGGGGGCGAGCATCGAGTCGGTGAACGACCCGAGCACCTGACCGGGGAGCATGGCGACGAGGCTCTCCTGCGCGGCGCGGTCCCTGCCCTTGTACTGCCTGACGGTGATCTTGAGGTTCGCTAGGTCGAACGTCATCGGCTCCTGCGTGATCGTCTTGACGACGTGCTCGCTAGCGCCAGACGACGAGATCAACGCGGGAACATCTGACGGCGAGACGCTGCCTACGCGCGCCATGCGGGTTACGACCTCTGCTACGGTCTGGTCGCTTAGCATCACGCCTGCTGCCTTCGCCGCGCCGCGCAACAAGCCTTCGAGCGCACGGAGCTTCTCCGGAGCGCGTGCGGCGACGACGTTGGCGCGCGCAACGGCCTGCCCGACGACCTCATCGGCTTCTCCGCGCACGTTGTTAGCCAAGACCTTGAGGGCGGCGAGCAGTTCATCGCGTTGCGAGTTGCTCAGGACCTCGTTCACGACGAGGGCGTCCGCGAGGCGCGAGCCGAGCGACTTGGCGTCGTTGCGGATGCGCACGTGAACGTACTCGCCCTCACGGAAGGCGCCGATGCGCACCCGGCCGCGTTGCATGACTTGCGAGCCGTCAAGCTCAACCTGTTCGCCGTCTAGGTAAAGAGTGCGGGAGTTGCCGACCCCCCCGATGGCGAGGTCGTGGCCGGCCAACGTGAGCCTCACTGGCCCAACCATGCGCACCGTGATGGCCGTGGCCTCAGGCGGCACGCGGTCCCACTTGAGGATGGGGTTCGCACCGAAGAGCACGCCGCCCTCGAGGTGCGGGCCGCCTGCTTCGCCGCCGACCGTTGTCGGCAAGTACCCGGCCAAGCGCCCGAAGAACGACTCGACCAGCTCGACGTACGTGGCAGTGTCGCGCTGGAACGCCTGTTGGTCCGCGCGCTCGCGCGCGGTCACTTCCGTGAGGCGACGTTCGAGTTCGCGGCGCTGCGCCGCTCGCTCTTCCTCAGGCAGGCGCTCCTTCACTAGCTCCTGCAGCGCGAGGCGAAGTTGCGTGGAGGTAAGCGCCTTGTTCACGTCTGGCGTCACGCGCCCGGCGTACGGGTCGTTCGCGACGACGAGCGCAGCGTTGCGGACGTAAGCGAACGCGGCCGACTCGCCGCGCTCGAGGGCAGGAAGCGGGTTGCCAGGCTTGCCAGACGTCATGATCACGTTGATGAGCTCGCGCACGATCTCGGCTAGGGCATCGAGGTCGGAGAGGGAGACGAGCGGGTCGCGCAGGTTCGGCATGACCTCGACGACGCGGAACGCCTTCGTCGGCACGTCCTGACCGAAAGTGCTGCGGTCCGCGTTGCGTTGCAGGTTCTGCAGCGTGGCGAACACGAGGCGCGCAGTGAGGCGGTCGCGTTCCGCGCGCCAACCGGCGGCAACGCGCTGCACGTACTCCTCGAGGTCGTCCCACCACACGCGCCTGGCCAAGCGCTGCAGCACGGCATGCTCGTCGCGCTCCTCCGGAGTCGAGCCGTGAAACGTCGGCGGTTTCGAGGCGACTTCGTCGGCTAGCTCAACTTCCCCGTCCTCCTCGAGCACCAGAGAGACGAGGCTTGGCACGAACGCGGGGCTTGCCGTCGAGTCGGACATGCCTGCCATGGCCTGAGCGGCGTCTTCCAGGCGCACGCGTTCCGCGCTCGTGAGGCGTTCGCGCTCGCGGTTCAGCAAGCCAAGGAGTTCCCACAGGGAGTGCAACCCGCCGCGCACGCTCCGAGTAGCTCGGTACTCGTCGACCTTGTACTCGAGTAACTCGAGCGCGATGCTCTCTAGTCTGGGACCCACGCGGTCAGTATAAGGAACGAGCGGTGATCGTCGTCACAGGAAACCTCACGCCTGAGCCAGCACGCGGCGCGTGCGTTCGACCACCTCGTCGACCTGAGCCTCCGTGATGACGAGGGGCGGGAGGAAGCGGATGGTCTCGCCGCCGCCAGCGATGGTGACGACACCGGCCGCCTGCAACGCGGCGATCACGGGTCCTGCCGGCACGTTGAGCTGCAGCCCGATAAGCAAACCGCGCCCACGAACCTCCGCGACGAGCGGCCCGCACCCTCGCAAGCCGGCCATCAAGCGCTCGCCGAGGCGCCGCGCGTTGGCCATCAGGTCGCGCGCCTCGAGTTCCTGCAGCACGGCCAGGCCGGCCGCCGCCGCGAGCGGGTTCCCACCGAACGTCGTGCCGTGACCGCCCTTCGGCATGGCGGCGGCCACCGCGTCCGTCATGAGCAGGGCGCTGATGGGCACGCCGCCCGCCAGGCCCTTGGCGAGCGTGACCATGTCGGCCGTTACGCCGTAGGCTTCGCTGGCTAGGAACGTGCCGGTGCGACCGACCCCGGTCTGGATCTCGTCTAGTACGAGCAGGGCGCCTTTGGCGGCCGTTATCTCCCGCGCGGCCCGCAAGTACTCGGTCGTTGCGGGTCGGATGCCGCTCTCACCTTGGATCGGCTCGAGGAGCACGGCGGCGGTGGCGTCGTTCACCGCCGCCTCGAGGGCGGCGACGTCATTGAACGGCACGAACTCGACGTCGGTGTCGTAAGGCGCGAACGGCTCGCGGTACTTCGGTTCCCACGTGAGGGGCAGCACCCCCAGCGTGCGGCCCGAGAAGCCGTTGCGGGCCGCCACGAAGCGCCTGCGGCCCGTGGCGACGCGCGCCCACTTCAGCGCTGCTTCGTTGGCTTCCGCGCCGGAGTTCCCGAGGAACACGCGGTTGAGGGGCGCCTGCACGTACTCGAAGAGTTTCGTGATGAAGTCGGTGCGGACGTCGTTGCCGAGGTTCTGCGGGCAGACGATCAGACGCTTGGCCTGCTCCGCCACGGCTTCAACCAGCCGTGCGTTCCCGTGGCCGACGCTGGCCACCGCGATGCCAGCCATGCAGTCGAGGTACTCGCGCCCGTCAGCGTCGTAAAGCAGCGCCCCTTCGCCCCGCACGAACACTACTTCCGGGTGCCACAGGCCGCTAGCGTGCACTTCTGCGGCGGCGAGGTAGTCGGCCGTCCTTCGGCCCTTGCTCTGGGAGGGTCTCGAGTGGGTCATGCGCTGCCTACTTTCGTGGTGCACGAGTTGCGCTTCACCTCAGCTGAACTGGGCGCAGCTAATACGTGGCAGCATAACGCCCCCTCAAGTGGCCGCCAAGCCAACGCTTCCATGATGCTGCTTGGGTGCTTACGACCCGATGGTCACGAGGCAGAGCGGCACTTCGGTGCGCCCGTCGACGTGCAGTAGCTTCGCTAGCTCGTCGTCGTAGAAGTCAGCTGCGTAGGTGACGGCCAGACCCAGGGCCGTGCCAGCGAGGACCAAGTCCTGCGCGGCGGCGCCGCCATCGAGTAACAAGTAGCGGTAGGCGCGGCCGCCGTCGGCAACCCTATGGCGCGATGGCAGGCCAGTGAAGCAGACGGCCGCGGCCTGCGCGCTCACGTCGAGCGGCGCCAGCACGCAGTCGGCGAACTCGTCACCGACGGCGCCCATCTTGAGCTGATCGAGACTGTGATCGCGCGGGTTGTAGTGGTACACGCCGGCGAACAGGTCTTGAACGTTGAACGCCAACAAGTAGCACTCGAGTGATGACACGGCCTGCGCCGTGGCGTGCACGCGTTGCCTGCCGTAGTTGAAGCCCGCGCAACTCCACAGCAGTTGCGACAGGTGCGCCTGCTTCAGGCGGCCGCCTTCAGCCGCGCCGCTCCGGTCGCGCGAGAGCGCGGTCCACACGCCCGTCCCGCCCTTCAGCTGCGGGGCCGGTAGGGCCGCGACTTCGGCAGGGTTGGCGAACACCTTGAACGGCGCCGCCACGCGCGTGCGCGACGCAGGCAGCTGCCCGCGCCGGTACTTGGTTTGGTCGAAGAACTCCGCGCCGAAGGCCCGTCCCTTGCTTTGTGTCACTCACTCGACTCCTGCTGGCACTGTAGCACCGGGCGCGTGCCCCCGAAGGCGTTATGCTGCCGCCAAGGAAGCAGGTCCTGCTGCGCGTCCGTGCAGCGGCGCCCCCGACCACCATGGAACTAAGAGTGAGGTTCGTCGAAACTGACCAGATGGGCGTCGTGCACCATAGCGCCTACGTTCCCTGGCTCGAGGCTGGGCGCGTGGAGTGGTTGCGCGACCGCGGCCTGAGTTACCGCGAGATGGAAGACGCCGGGTTGTCGTTGGCGGTCGCGCATGTCGCTGTCGAGTACCGTGCGGCGTGCTACTTCGACGACGTCCTGAACATCATGAGCGTCCTGACGGCAGTGAGGAGCCGCGGCGTGAGCTTCACGTACCGCATCACCAGGCCCGCGGACGGGGCGCTGGTCGCGACCGCTGAAACGCGGCACGTCCCCACCGACCGCAGCGGGAAAGCGGTGAGGCTCCCAGAACGCTGGCTCTCTCCCCTAGTGGCACTACTCGAGAACAACCCGTGACGGCGCCGTTCCAGCTACGCCGCCTGCACCGAAAGGGTAATGCATGACCACAACCGCATCCGCAGCTGTCGCCAAGTCACGGGTCGAGAAGATCATCTCAACCGCCCTCACCTTCGACGACGTGCTGCTCGTGCCAGCCCATAGCCGCGTGTTGCCCCGCGACGTCGACCTAACCACGCGCTTGACGGCGGGCGTTACCCTCAACATCCCCCTCGCATCTGCAGCCATGGACACGGTCACCGAGACGCAGATGGCCATCGCCATGGCGCGCCTTGGCGGCATCGGCGTCATCCACAAGAAGATGGCGGTCGAGTTGCAGGCCGAGATGGTGCGCAAGGTCAAGCGTTCGGAGTCGGGCATGATCGTCGATCCCATCACGCTCGAGCGGCACGCGACGTTGGCGGACGCCGAGGAGCTCATGCGCGCGTACCACATCAGCGGAGTGCCCATCGTCGAGGCCGACGGGAAGCTCGTTGGCATCCTCACGAACCGCGACATGCGCTTCGAGACCGACCATCACCGCCCAGTCTCGGAAGTTATGACTTCTGAGGGCCTCATCACGGTTCCCGTCGGCACCACCCTCGAGGCGGCCGTTGACATGCTTCGGCAGCACAAGGTCGAGAAGCTGCTGGTGGTGGACGCCGCCGGTTACCTCAGGGGCCTCATCACCATCAAGGACATCACGAAGCGCCTCGAGTACCCCAACGCCGCCAAGGACGCCCTCGGACGCCTGCGGGTAGCCGCCGCCATCGGCGTCAGCCAGGACCTCAAGGAGCGCACGGCTGCGCTGGTCGAGGCGGGCGCTGACGTGCTCGTGCTAGACAGCGCCCACGGCCACAGCCAAGGTATCCTCGACGCCCTCGAGTACGTCAAGGCGAACTACCCCGTGGAGGTCATCGCTGGCAACGTCGCAACGGCCGCTGGCGCGGCCGCCCTCATCGAAGCCGGGGCTGACGGGGTGAAGGTCGGCGTGGGACCAGGGAGCATCTGCACCACGCGCGTGGTCACTGGGGTTGGCATGCCGCAACTGAGCGCCATCTTGGAGGCGGCAGAGGTAACGCGCGCGGCAGGGGTCACCTTGATCGCGGACGGCGGCATCAAGTACTCGGGCGACATCTCCAAGGCCATCGCAGCCGGCGCGGACGTCGTCATGGTCGGCTCGCTGCTGGCAGGCACTAGCGAGGCGCCTGGTGAGGAGATCCTCCGCGACGGGCGCCGTTACAAGGCGTACCGCGGCATGGGCAGCCTCGGCGCCATGTCAGGCGGTAGCGCGGACCGGTACTTCCAAGACAGCGCCGCCGCTCAGGCGAAGCTCGTTCCAGAGGGCATCGAAGGCATGGTGGCGTACAAGGGCCCCGTTGGGGACGTCGTCTACCAGGCGGTGGGCGGTCTGCGCTCTGCCATGGGCTACTGCGGCACCAAGGATCTGCCGACGCTGCAGGAGGAGGGGCGCTTCGTGACGATCACGCAGGCGTCGCTCGTCGAGTCTCACCCGCACGATGTGACCATCACTAAGGACGCCCCCAACTACTCCGTGACGAACAGGGGCTGAGCCCTAGAGGACGAGCTCCTGGTCTCCCGACGGTTCGAGCGTCGAGAAGCGGTCCATTAGCGGTTCGATGCCGAACTTCAGGGCGTGGGAGAAGGGGCTGAGGACGCGCTCGGCTGGCTGGCCAAGCGGCAGCAGGTGAGAAGCTAGGCGCTCGAACTGCCGCACCGTCGTGGCGTCGTGCTTGGCGAGGGCCGCGCCGGACTTGCCACGCAGGCGTTTCATGGTGGCGGCTAGGTGCTTGTGGCCGTTACGCACTGTGCCCTCTAGCGTCGGATCGATGGCGTCAACAGCGCTCAGGAGGGTCGTGAACTCGGCTTCCAGCCTGCTAGCCGCCGCCTGGAAGCGCGCGGCATGACCGTGGCGCTCCAGCAAGACGCGCTCGAGGGTCTCGGCGCGGTGGTTGCGGAACTCTACGGCCCGCAGGCCGAGACCAGTCAGGAGCCTGGCGCTGACCGGCTCCAACACGGTAGCGCTGGCGCGCGGCCAGGTGAGCGGCATCGGCACGCCGTGAAAGCGGTAGACGTCGCGCAGTTGCGCGACGTAGCGCAGCTCACCGGGGCCGAGCACGAACACGGCCGTTGGAAGCGTGGCGTCTTGGATGACGGGCCGCAACCCAGCCGCCGGCGTGATGGCGGTCGGGTCGACCTCGAGCATGGCGAGGAGCTCCGCCCGCGTGAAGCGGCGGTCCTCCGCGGCGAACGCCGCGCCCACCCGGCGCAGGAGCACGCGCCGCCCCTGCAGCTCGACGAACAGGTTGGTGGCGTCCTGGCCGCGCCCCAACTGCGGCTCGTAGCCGAGCGATTTCAGGCGCCTGCCGGCATCGTTTATCGCTTCCGGCGTGCGTTGGGCGTCCGCCAACTCGGCCGTTATCAGCGGCGCGAAGAGCGTAGCGACGTCGCGCTGCATCGGGTCGATCAGCACCAACCCGGCGTCACCTAACAGCCGCATGAGGATGGCGCCGAACCAGTCGGAGAACATGGTCACGGAACCTGCGGTGGCGGCTAGCAGTTCCCACACTTGCGACAAGAAGCGCGGTCGCGGCGTGAGTTGCGCCAGCCCCTGCTTGACGGTGGCCACTAGTTCTGGTGTCAATGGCGCGCGCCCTACCGCCGCTCCGGCAGGCAAGGTCACGGCGATGCGCCTCAGCGTCTCGCTCCCGTCGAGCAGGTAGGTGTGATCGATCTCTGCGACGTCGTGGTCTTGCGTTGCCAACCAGAAGATCGGCACCACCGGCCGCTCCTCGGTGCTCAAGCGCTTAGCAAGGGCAACGGCGGTCGCTGCCTTGGAGAGGCTGTAGGTCGGACCAAGGAGGAGGCCTGTCTGCTGCCCCGTGACGACGGCGCGCGCGTTGGGGTGACGTAAGCGCTCCAAGTTGTCGAACACGGCTTGCGGCGCGCCGAGGCTAGCCGCGTAGCGCGAGAGGGCGTCGACGAGTTCTCGCCTTTCCTGTGAGCGTGGGAGGTCGAGAGCCGCGCTGACGTCGCCCGGAGCTAGTTCGAAGAAGTCGTTCAGTTGACCGCTTAGGAAGGCGTCGAGGAACGACGGGGCGGGCGGCGTGGCGTGAGCTAGCACAGGGCAGCTTATCTGGCGTGAGGTGCTGCCGTCATGGCCCGGGCGACTGCGGGAGCGCGCTAGGTTCGTGGTAGACTCGCGCCGCTAAGGTGGAGTCGTTGGCCACCACTAAGAAGGGGGGCCGCTCGCGCCTCGCAGCACAGCTTGGTAGCCACAGCGCGCTAGCCGAGCCTCCTTGGACCTTGCACAAGTAGCGGTCCTTGGCAGCGATCGAATCGACATCATGCTTATCAATACCGATCTCGTCCCGAGCGGACCTTATAGCGACGTGGTTGTACTCATCGACGTGCTGCGCACCTGCACCGTCGCGCCCATCCTCTTCGACCAGGGCGCCGTGAGCTTGTCCTTGACGACCTCCATGCGCCGCGCCCGTGCCGCCTCCGGGTCAGGCAAGACCCTTGTTGGCGAGCGTCAGGGAGTGCCGCCTGAGGGCTTCAATCACGGCAACTCACCGGCGAACCTCGCACGTGTCGGCCTTCAAGGGCGCGAAGTCGTGATGGTGTCTGAGAACGCCCCGCGCTGGCTCGAGCAGTTGGGTGGGGCACGCCATGTGCTCCTCGGTTCGCTCTACAACGCTGGCGCCGTGGCGCGGTTGGCGGCGGAACTCGCCAGTGGCCGCATCGACCTCGTGTGCTCCGGCTTCTCTGGCGAACCGGACCTCGACGACACCTTGGCGGCCGCCGTCATCGCCGGTCTCGTGAAGAACTACCATCAGGACTTGAGAGTGCAAGGCGCGACGCGCATGGCGACGACCATCTTGCGCGCCTTCCCAGAACCGGTCGATGTGTTGTGGCGCTCGACAGCTGGTCAGTACCTGCGCTCGATCGGCCTCGAGCAAGACATCGGCCTCGCGGCGCGCGTCTCCGCCAGCGAGGTCGTTCCGCGGCTCGTGGCGGTCGAGGCTGGCGAGCACGGCAATCTCTACCGCTTCGTGGCCTCTTGACCGACGGCGGCCCGCCGCGCATAGACGTCCTTGGCTTCCCGCTCGACGTCATCGACCTGCCTAGCGCAGCGGCCTGGGTGCTCAACGAAGCGCGCGCGGCGCAGCAGCCAAAGCTAGTGGTTACCCTCAACCCGGAGATCGTCGTTCAAGGCCGCGACCAACCGGCCCTGGCCGCGGCGTTGCGCGCAGCGGACTTGAGCGTGGCGGACGGGGTCGGCGTGGCGCTCGCCGCACGGCGCGCTGGCACGCGACTGCCTGGCCGCGTTCCAGGCGTCGACCTTGCAAGCGAGGTCATGCGCCAGGGCGCGGGAACCCTGCGCGTCTACTTCCTCGGCGCCAAACCGGGGGTGGCCGAGCGGGCGGCCGCGGAGGCAAGCAGCCGCTACGGCGTCAAGGTCGCCGGTCAGCACCACGGTTACTTCGACCGCGCCAACGACGCAGCGGCCGTGTGTCAGGACGTGCGCCTAGCCGCGCCCGACCTCCTGCTCGCTGGTCTAGGTGAAGGGCAGGAGCTCTTCTTGCACAGCCACGCGGAAGCGCTTGGCGCTCGCGTGATGATCGGCGTAGGCGGCACGCTGGACGTGCTGGCCGGCGAAGTGAAGCGCATGCCGGCCTGGACCACCAAGTTGGGTGTCGAATGGCTATTCCGCGTTGCACTTGACCGCAAGCGGTGGAAGCGCGTGCCGCGACTCATGGAGTTCGCCTGGTTGGTTCTGACCCGCGGTGGCCGCCACGGCCACCGCGCTGGTTAGGCGGGACCCCAGACCTCTCGCCCGAGGCCCTCGCGCCGCGCTAGTTCACTCGGCTCTCCGGCAGGGTAGTTGCCGTTGAAGCATGCGAGGCACACGCCGGGCAACGTCAACGCGCGCCGCAGCCCGTCCTCCGTGAGGAAGTGAAGGCTGTCTGCGCCGATGCGTTCCCTGATCTCCTCGATCGTCAAGGTAGCAGCAGCCAACTCCTTGCGGGCGGCCGTGTCGATGCCGTAGTGGCAGGGGAACTTGATGGGAGGGCTCGAGACGCGGAAGTGCACTTCGGTAGCTCCAGCTTCTCGCAGGAGCTGAACGATGCGGCCAGAGGTGGTGCCGCGCACGATCGAGTCGTCCACCAGCACCACGCGCTTGCCAGCTACGGCGCCCGTGGCGCGCAGTTTGAGTTTGACCTTCTGCTCACGCATCTGTTGGGTTGGGCTGATGAACGAGCGGCCCGCGTAAGGCGACTTATAGAGTCCGAGGTCGTACGCCACGCCACTTGCGCGCGCGAAGCCGACGCTGGCGGCCAGCCCTGATTCAGGGACCCCGACTACGACGTCGGCCTCGACCGGCGCCTCCTTCGCTAGCTCCATGCCCATGCGCACGCGGGCGGCATGCACGTCGACGCCGTCGAGCCGCGCGTCTCCCCTCGCGAAGTAGATCCACTCGAACGCGCACGGAGTAGGCGCTGGAGTCAGGACCTGCCTGCTCGCGAGACCGTGCGCGTCTGCCACCACCAGCTCGCCAGGGCGCACGTCACGCAGGAACGTGGCGCCGACGACGGCGAGGGCCGCGGGCTCAGAGGCGAACACGTACCCGCCGGCCAGCTCGCCGATGACGAGCGGCCTAACGCCGTGGCCGTCACGCAGGCCGATGAGGCGGCCGGCGTCCATCAGCACGACGGCGAAACCGCCCTCCAGGTCGCGCATGGCCTGCGCGGTAGCCTCGACGAGGTCGAGGTCGCTGTACCGCGCGATGAGGTTGAGCATGACTTCGCTGTCGTTGCTCGTCTGGAAGACGGCGCCGCCAGCTAACAGGGCGTCACGGATCTCGCGCGCGTTCGTGAAGTTGCCGTTGTGCACGAGCGCCAGGTGCCCCTTGTTGGAGCGCACCGTCAGGGGCTGGGCGTTGAACGGCAGGCTCGAGCCGGTCACGGAGTAGCGCGTGTGCGCCACGCCCTGGCTGGCCCCTGCGAAGCGCAGCTTAGCCAGCCGCTCCTCGGTGAAGACCTCCGCGACCAAGCCCATGTCCTTCTCGAGCCTCACCTGACCGCCGCCCGTAACGCAGATGCCGCACGACTCCTGGCCGCGGTGCTGTAACGAGAAGATGCCGAGGTGACACAACCCGGCCACGTCGCCTGGCTGGGGGAGTCGCACGCCGAAAACGCCGCACTCCTCGCGCGGTTTGTCCAGCTCCAACCGCTCCCGCAGGGGTTCAGTCATGGAGGTCAGCGTAACGCCTCTGGGTAGGTGGCGAAGTACGGCGCCGCCAGTTCGGGCAAAGCGATCTCGATGTTCGCGCCCGCGCCGCGCAGGACGAACGTCGACCCCTCCGAAACGCCGATCACCTGCGCTTCCACTCCCACCGCCGCGCAGCGCGCCAGCGCCTCTTCGACATGCTCCTGGCGCAGCGCGAGCAGCACGCGCGCTGCCGCCTCGCCGAAGAGGAGTTCGTCGATGCGTGCACCGCCGCCATCACCGACGTCGACCTTGAGGCCGATAGCCGCACCTTCCGCGCCGAGGCATAGTTCGGCCAGCGCGACGGCGAGGCCGCCGTGGCTTGTGTCGTGCGCCGTGTCGCAGAGGCCGTCCGCGATCAGGCCGCGCACGACTGCTTGAACCTTCGCCTCCGTCACGAGGTCGAGCGCGGGCGGTGAACCCGCCTCGAGGCCGTGCAGGCGGTAGAGGGACTCGCTAGCGCCGAGACTCCCGACCGGGTTGCCGATGAGCACGATGGCGTCCCCTGCGCGCTTCAACGCACTACCGGCATGGCTGCTCACGTCGGCAAGCACCCCGACCATGCCAACCGTTGGCGTCGGGTGGATGCCCTGCCGGCCCTCTGGCGTCGAGTACTCGTTATAGAGGCTGACGTTGCCGCCGATCACCGGGGTGTCAAGCGCCAAGCAGGCCGTGGTGAGCCCGGCCACGGCGCACTCGAGCTGGTAGTAGACGCCTTGGTCGGTCGGGTTGCCGAAGTTCAGGTTGTCGGTGACGGCCAGCGGGAGCGCGCCGACGCAGCTGAGGTTGCGCGCGGCCTCCGCCACCGCGTGCATGGCGCCAAGTTCTGGGTCCAGGTAGACGTAACGCGAGTTGCAGTCGACAGTTGCCGCCACACCGAGTCTGCTGCCCTTGACGCGCAGCACGGCGGCGTCGGCTGCACCCGGCCCGACGACCGTGTTGGTCATGACTTGTTGGTCGAACTGCTCGAAGACTGAGCGCTTAGAGGCGATGGTCGGGCTCGCGAGGAGGCGCTCGAGGACGCCGGTCGGATCAGCTGGCACGGGCAGACCACTCAGGTCGGTTTCACGGGCGGCGCGCACGCGGTCATCCTCTACGCCGTCACGCACGTACTCGGGCGGCTCGTTGAGGGCACGAACCGGCATGTCTGCCACCACGACACCGTTCTCCACCACGCGGAAGCGGCCGCCGTCTGTGACCTCGCCGATCTCGACCGCTTCGAGTTCCCACCGTGCGAGGAGGGCGAGCAACTCCTCCTCCTTGCCGGGCACGGCGGTCAGCACCATGCGCTCTTGCGACTCAGACAGCATGATCTCCAGGGGCGTCATGCTGGTCTCGCGGGTCGGCACTAGGTCGACGTGCACGTCTACCCCTAGTCCGGCACGGTGCGCCATCTCACCGACGGAACTGGTGATGCCCGCGGCCCCCATGTCCTGCACGCCTGCGACCAAGCCAGCTGAGTACGCCTCGAGGCAGGCCTCGAGCAGCAGCTTCTCCATGAACGGGTCGCCAACTTGCACAGCCGGCCGGTCGGCGCTCGAGGCGCCTGACAGGTCGGCGGAGGCGAACACCGCACCGCCAAGCCCGTCGCGGCCAGTCCGTGAACCGACGTACAAGAGCCTGTTACCCACGGCGCCGACGGTGCCCTTCTGCAATTCTTCGTGGCGCAACAGGCCAAGAGCCATGACGTTGACGAGCGGGTTCTCCGTGTAACACGGGTTGGATTCGATCTCGCCGCCGACCGTCGGCACGCCGATGGCGTTGCCGTACAGCGCGATCCCCTGCACGACACCGGTGAGCAGGTAGCGGTTCCTTGCCTCGCTGAACTCCCCGAACCTCAGCGCGTTCAGCGTCGCGAACGGCCGCGCGCCCATCGCGAAGATGTCGCGCAGGATGCCGCCAACGCCCGTCGCCGCGCCCTGCACGGGCTCGACGGCGCTTGGGTGGTTATGACTCTCCATCTTGAAGGCCACCGCCCAACCCTCACCGATGTCGACGACCCCGGCGTTCTCACCGGGGCCCTGCAACACCTGCGGACCGCTGGTTGGGAGGCGGCGCAGAAGCGGCTTCGAGTTCTTGTAGCCGCAATGCTCGCTCCATAAGGCGCCGAACATGGCCGCCTCGAGGTGGTTGGGTTGGCGCCCGAGCGCCGCGACGACCCCGTCGAACTCCTCAGGAGTCAGCCCGAAAGTAGCGGCGGCAGACCTAAGGTCTTCTGCCATGAGGGTTCCTTTCGACAAGCACGCAGTTCGGCGTCAACTGCTTAGGAGCGATTCCAGGATGACCCGGCCGTCTTCCCCGCCAAGCAGCTCCTCGACGGCGCGTTCCGGGTGAGGCATCATGCCGAGCACGTTGCCCGCGGCGTTCGTAACGCCAGCGATGGCGTTGCGGCTGCCGTTGGGGTTGGCGTCCACTACTTGCGCGCCGCTGGCACTGACGTAACGCAATGCCACTTGCCCCTCGCCCTCGAGGCGCTCGAGGACGGCGTCGTCAGCGTAGTAGCGCCCATCTGCGTGGGCAACGGGCAAGCGCAGGAGTTGACCGCTGCTTGCGCGGCGCGTGAACGGCAAGTCGGTGCGCTCCACGCGCAAGTGAACGTCGCGACACATGAAGCGCAGCTCCGCGTTGCGCGCGAGTTGACCTGGCAGCAAGCCGGCTTCGGTCAGCACTTGGAAGCCGTTGCAGATGCCAAGTACCGGCCCACCAGCTGCCGCGAACGACCGCACGGCCTTCATGACGGGGCTGTGTGCCGCCAGCGCGCCGCAGCGCAGGTAATCGCCATAACTGAAGCCGCCCGGTATGACGACCGCCTCTGGCGCACTACCTGAGTTGGAGAGCGTATCTGCCGTGTGCCAGACGTTCCACGTGCTGGCGCCAAGCACGGCGCCGAGGGCGTATGATGCGTCCTCGACGCAATTGCTGCCGGGGAACGTCACTATGGCCACGCGCATACGAGCGCTACGGTACCACGCGCCTGGGGGCGCCCCGACTGACCTCAGAGCGCTAAGCAACTTGCTCACGGCACGCTGGAGTTGGTAGTATTCTCAACCGTCCGTGTGTCGCATTCAGCGGCAGTGACGGGCCGAGATGGCGGAACGGTAGACGCAGTTGACTCAAAATCAACCGGGGCGACCTGTGCGGGTTCGAGTCCCGCTCTCGGCACCAATCAAGTACGCGACCGGCCGACAGGCACGCCGCGGACGGCTCGTGGAGGCAGGATGTTCTGGATAGCGTTCATAATCTTCTTGATCGTGTCCGTGATACTCACGGTCGCGATACTCATGCAGGAACCGAAGCAGTCTGGTCTTGGTGACGCGCTTGGCGGCGGCGGGGGCGGCGACTTCGGCGCCAGCCTGGGCGGCACGGCGGGCGGTCTGCACCGCTCGACGATCTACCTTTCCGTGGCGTGGGCGGTTCTCGCCCTCCTGCTCGGCCTGATCCCGCGCTGAGTTAGTCGTTCGCCCTGCCTCTGCGCAGGTGACGGTAAAACTTCGGTTAACTCAAGCGGGGCGCCTTTCCAACGGCAGTTGGAACGCCGCCCCGCACTTTTTTGCCGTCTCACGCGTCATGATCTATTAGCGACCAGGTCCACCTTGGGGCGCAGATGCGCGGTACTCGTCGCGTTGACGCCCTAAGAACCGTGGTGATAGATTCGACCCAAGTGGGTAAATGTACATAGCCCACCCGGCGCTCCGGCCGCCGGGCTCCTCCGCGCAACGCGGCAGCTGCTGTTCAGTCTCAGCGGTCTTGCAGGTTTCGCGATGTGAGGTTACCGTAGGCAGGCGTCAACCACAGCGTGAAGGTAGGGGTCGGCAACGGCTCACGCCCACGCCAACAGTTACCTCTAATGGAGGAGATATATGAAGAAGTTGCTAATCGGTCTAAGCCTGCTGGCGGTGGCGTCCTTCGCCTTCGCCCAGCCCTTCGTATGGCCGAGCGCCTGGAGCAACGCCACCCCAGGTGAGGCCGCGTACGGCGGCACGCTGCGCATCGCCCTCATCGGCGACCCGCGCACGTTCAACCCCGTGACCTCCGCTGAGTCGCAGGCCCTCTCCGACTACCTCTTCAACACCGGCGCCGCCCTGATCGTCCGCGGCCCAGACTCCGACGCCTGGCTCCCTTACGGGGCAGCGTCCTACACGGTCAACGAAGACGGCACCCAGGTCGACATGGTCGTGCGCGACGGCATGAAGTGGTCAGACGGTAGCCCCATCACCGCCCAGGACTACTACCTCCGCTACGTGCTCGAGACCGACCCGGATGTCGGCTCCAACGGCTACGACAGCTGGTTCATGGGCGACGACGCCATCACGGTCGAGAAGGTCGGCGACAACGGGCTGCGCTTCAACTTCCCGCGCCCTGACCGCCTCGCCTTCCCGGTAGCCGCGGTCATTCCGGTGCCCGACGCCATCTTCGGCGAGGCGTACCGCAGCGGCGGCGCCGAAGCCGTCAAGGCTCTCTGGGGTACCGACGTCGACGTCACCAAGACCGTCTGGTCGACCTCGTTCGTCCCGACCTCCTTCCAGCCTGGCGAGCGCATCGTTCTCGAGCGCAACCCGTTCTTCGGTGAGTGGAACGTCGACGAAGAAGGTAACGCCCTTCCGTACCTAGACGGCTACTCCATGACCGTCGCGGGCGACCTCGACTCCGCGCTCAACCTCTACCTCGCCGGCGAGATCGACTCCTTCAGCCCGCGTAACCTCGACGACATCGGTGTCATCAACCAGGCCGTCAACAACGGCGACATCAGCGCTATCGTCCTCGAGGCCGTCAGCCCCGTCGCCAGCAGCCAGTTCATCGTCTGGAACTGGAACAAGGCCTCCGACCCCGTCAAGCAGGCCCTCTTCCGTAACGTCGACTTCCGCCGCGCCATGGCGCACGTCATGGACCGCGACGCCATCATCGACCTGGTCTACAACGGCTCGGGCATCCCGATGTACACGAACGTCTACCCGATCAACGACTTCTGGGTCAACCACGACGTCGAGAAGTACCCTTACGACCCAGAAGCAGCAGCCGCCCTCATGGCCGGCATCGGCTTCGACACCAAGAACTCCGACGGCATCCTCGTGAACGCCGCCGGCGACAAGGCGTCCTTCATCCTCGCGACCAACGCCGGCAACACGGCCCGCGAGCAGATCGCCGGGCTCTTCGCTGACAGCGCCCGCGAGATCGGCGTTGACGTCCAGGTCCAGGCCATCGACTTCAACCTGCTCGTCGACCAGCTCCTCTCCGAAGGCGAAGACCGTCCGTTCGACGCCATCCTGATCGGCCTCACCGGCGGATCGCGCGACTGGCCGTTCGGCGTGAACGTCGTACCTTGCGCCACCAACCTCCACATGTACAACACGAGCGACGCCTGCTTGACCACGCAAGAGACCCTCATGTCTCAGCTGTTCAACGTCGGCCGTGAAGAGCTCGATACCGAAGCCGCTCGCGACATCGGTTACGACATCCAGGCCGTAGAAGCCGACCTCATCCCCATCCTGTACGCCGTCAGCCCGATGGCTCACTACAGCTGGGCAGGCAACATCCGCGGCTACCACAACGAGGGCGAGATCAACCCGCTCCTCGGCGCGTGGGAACTGCCGCTCCTCTTCAAGGCCCAGTAAGCTAGGGGCTAGGACCAAGCAGCAGTACCAGAGTGGGCGGCGTTACGCCGCCCACTCCATCTGAAGAACTATCTTATGGAACATGCGAATCTCTGATCCCGCCAACGGGCGCCCTGACGCCCTTTACGACGCGCACCTCGCCGCGCGTTCGGCACAGGGGGCATAACGGTGCTCGTTTACCTAGTCAAGCGACTCTTTCAGCTCGTCCCCACTTTCATCGGGGCAACGATGCTGATGTTCCTCATCAGCCAATTAGTGCCTGGTGACTTCTTCAAGGCCAAGGAACTCGAGCCGAACGTCCGGCCAGAGACCATCCAACGCATGCGTGCTGAGTTCGGCCTTGATAAACCCGTCTACGTGCAGTACGTGACGTGGATGAAGAACCTCGCCGTTGGCAACCTCGGACAGTCGTTCGTGTCGAACCAGCCGGTATGGCAGCGCATCGCCAACCCCATGCGCAACAGCATGTATCTTGCTCTGCTATCGCTGGTGCTTCTCTGGGCGGTGTCCGTTCCCGCTGGGGTCTACTCGGCCGTAAGGCAGTATTCGGTAGGCGACCAAACGGTCAGCATCCTCTCTTACCTCGGCTTGGCGACACCTAACTTCTTCCTTGCCCAAGTGATCATCCTTGCGCTGTTCCTATTGCGGACGCTGACCAAGGACTGGTTCGGCTACAACCAACTCATCTTCCCCGTGGCCGGCATGACCAGCAGCAACTATCTCTCCCTCACGCCGTTCGGCAAGTTCCTCGACGTGATGTGGCACATGCTGATCCCGTCGCTGGTCGTCGCGACCTCCGGCATGGCGGGCTTCACGCGAGTGCTACGCGCGCAGATGATCGAGTACCTCGGTTCAGACTTCATCCGCACGGCTCGCGCCAAAGGCATCGGCAACACGAAAGTCACCTACAAGCACGCGCTTAGGCCCGCCATCATCCCGTTCGTAGCCGGCATCGGCAGCGTGCTGCCTGGCCTGGTTGGCGGTGCCGGCCTGGTCGAGGTCGTCATGTCGTGGCCTGGCATCACCCCCACTTTCCTCACGGCCCTCAGCTCACAGGACATCTACGTTGTGCTTGGCCTGCTAGTCATCACGACCATCCTCCTGATGTTCGGAAACGTCCTCTCTGACCTGCTACTGGCCGCTGTCGACCCGCGGATCCGGTACAGCTGAGGCCCGGCCATGACCGATAGAAACGACGAGAAGATGGCGCCAGAGAACGAAGGCCCCAACTTCGAGGGCGCTGGCCTCCACGGCGACGAGCCGACCACCCAGCAGGACGAGGCCTCGTTCGAGCGCCAAGCCGGTCCGCTACTCACGCGCGAGAGCAAGAGCCAAGGCCGCATCGTCTGGGAGCAGTTCAGGCGCCACAAGGCTGCCTTGATCGGCGGCTGGATCCTCGTCTTCATGTACCTGACGGCCATCTTCGCTGGCTTCCTCGCGCCGTACGGCATCAACGAGTATCGCCGTTCGCCTGCGGCGGCTTTCAGGCCGCCAACGCAGATCCACTGGACGGATCCGGACACCGGCAAGCTGACGCGCCCGTTCGTGTACGACGTCGTCGAATCACGCGACCCCATCACGCGGCAGCGGGTTTACGAGGACGTAACCGACACGCGCTACCCGATCAAGTTCTTCGTCCACCGCCCGTCGCAGCCTTACAAGGTCCTCGGCCTCTTCAAGTCGGACCTTCACCTGTTCGGGGTCGACGACCCTGCTCGGATATTCCTGTGGGGCTCGAACAACCTAGGTAAGGACCTCTTCTCACGCGTGCTGTTCGGCGGTCAGGTGAGCCTCACCATCGGCATCTTGGCAGTGTGGGTCGCCTTCTTCCTCGGGTTGTTGTTAGGCGGCATAGCTGGCTTCTACGGCGGTTTCGTCGACGACTTGATAATGCGCCTGGTGGAGGTCTTCGCCGCCATACCCGGTCTGTTCCTGCTGATCGTGCTGTCTTCGCTGCTTAGGGACCCGAATAACCCGCTCGCGAAGGCGTTCGGGCTGCAGATGACGTCCGCGCAGACGTTCCTACTGACGGTCGTCGTGCTCGGCTTCGTGGGTTGGGGCGGCTTGGCGCGCATCATCCGCAGCCTCATCCTGTCGGCCCGTGAGCTCGACTACGCGGCGGCGGCCAAGGCGCTTGGCGCAAGCGAGACGCGCGTGCTGTGGCGCCACTTGCTGCCGAGCACCGCGAGCTACGTGATAGTTGACCTCACCCTCTCCATCCCAGGGTTCATCCTGGCGGAGACGGGCTTGTCGTTCCTCGGGTTAGGCCCGAGCGAACTAGATACGGCAAGCTGGGGCCTCCTGCTGCGTGACGCGACTTCGCGCGGCATCAGCATCCAGTTCGTGCCCTGGCTCCTGATACCTGGTATCCCTATCCTCTTCGCGGTGTTATGCTGGAACCTGCTCGGCGACGGCCTACGGGACGCCTTCGACCCCAAGAAGCGTAGATGACGCGGGGCCCAAGGTAAGTCGGGCGTATTTCCACAGTCTCACCACTATGTTGCGAGGCGCGCCGCGCTTATCTGAACCGTGCGCCTGGCTCGGCTATTCCTAAGCAACCGTTCTCGTAACGGCCTGGCTTCGCAATCATCAAGTGAGGAGTGTACGCATAGATGGCTAATAAAGAACGGCTCCTTGAGGTCGTCGATCTCAAGACTTACTTCGACACGGACGAAGGCACGGTGAAGGCCGTCGACGGGGTGAGTTTCCACCTCGACAAAGGCGAGACCCTAGCCGTCGTCGGCGAGTCCGGCTCGGGCAAGTCGGTGATGAGCCTCTCCATGATGCGCTTGATCCCCACCCCTCCAGGGCGCATCGCGGGCGGCAAGATCCTCTTCGAAGGCAAGGACTTGGTGACCAAGACCGAGCGCGAGATGCGGCGCATCCGCGGTAACGACATCTCCATGATCTTCCAGGAGCCGATGACGAGCCTCAACCCCGTTTACACGGTCGGCGATCAGATCGCCGAGGCCATCGTCCTGCACCAGAACAAGTCGTACCGCGACGCCATGAAACTCGCGGCCGAGATGCTTGACCTGGTCGGCATCCCGGAGCCAGGCAAGCGCGTGAAGAACTTCCCGCACCAGATGTCGGGCGGCATGCGTCAACGCGTGATGATCGCCATGGCACTGTCGTGCGGCCCGAAGTTGCTCATCGCGGACGAGCCAACCACGGCCCTCGACGTGACCATCCAGGCGCAGATCCTCGACCTCATGCGCAAGCTGCAGAACGAGATCGGCATGTCGATTCTCTTCATCACCCACGACCTCGGGGTCGTGGCGGAGATGGCGGACAGGGCCGTCGTCATGTACGCGGGTCGCGCCGTTGAGGAAGCGCACGTCAACGACATCTTCGCCGACCCGAAGATGCCGTACACGCTCGGACTTCTCAACTCCATCCCGCGCGTCGACCGCGCCGCCGAGCACCAAGAGCGGCTGCAGGCCATCCCAGGCAACGTGCCTAACCCCCTCAACCTGCCAGCAGGTTGCGCCTTCCACCCACGCTGCCGCTTCGTGCAAGACAAGTGCAAGGTGGCCGTCCCCGACCTCGTCGACACCGGTCACGGGCACATGGTGCGCTGCGTCAGGTGGCAGGAACTCGACCTCAAAGCGGAGATCCCGGCATGAGCAACGAGCGTACCAAGGGCGCAGTGCAGGCCCCACAGTCAGAGAACCTCCTCGAGATCAAGAACCTGCGCAAGTACTTCCCCATCCGCGGCGGCATCTTCTCGCGCGTGGTCGCCAACGTCAAGGCCGTCGAGGACGTGAGCTTCAACGTCAAGCGCGGCGAAGTCGTCGGTCTGGTGGGCGAGTCAGGCTCCGGCAAGACGACCGTCGGTCGCTCCATCCTCAGGCTCATCGAGCCTTCGGCTGGCGAGGTCTTGTTCGACGGCGTCGACGTCACGAAGCTAAGCAAGTCGCACATGCGCGAGTACCGCAAGCGCATGCAGATCATCTTCCAGGACCCGTTCGCGAGCCTCAACCCGCGCATGTCGGTCGGCGACATCATCGGCGAGGCCATGACGATCCACAACCTCGCCCGTGGCAAGGACCGCGAGCAGCGCGTGGCGCAACTCCTCGAGAAAGTCGGCCTGTCGCCGTCGCACATGCGCCGCTACCCGCACGAGTTCTCCGGCGGTCAACGGCAGCGCATCGGCATCGCGCGCGCCCTGGCCGTCAACCCGCAGTTCATCGTGGCTGACGAGCCGGTCTCCGCGCTCGACGTGTCGATTCAGGCGCAGGTCGTGAACCTCCTTCAGGACCTGAAGGACGAGCTCGGCCTCACGCTGCTGTTCATCGCGCACGACCTCGGGGTAGTCGAGTACATCTCCGATCACGTGATCGTCATGTACCTCGGCCGCATCATGGAGATCGCGCCAGCCAAAGAGCTGTACGCCAACCCCATCCACCCGTACACCGAAGCGTTGCTCTCGGCCGTGCCCATCCCCGATCCGACCATCAAGCGTGACCGCGTCATCTTGCAGGGCGACATCCCCTCACCCATCAACCCGCCGTCCGGTTGCGTGTTCCGCACGCGCTGCCCCATCGCGACCAAGGAGTGCGCGGAAGTCATCCCGCCGCTCGTCGAAGTCTCACCAGGTCACTTCAAGGCGTGCATCAACCGTTGAGGTGAAGAGTGGGCGCCAGTGGTGACAAGAACGGAGGCGGCAACGACCGCAAGCTGCCACCGCGCGAGATCCTCAAGCTGATCCTCGCGACTTACGCCACCTCCCTGCCCTACGTCGTCCTGTTCGTGGTGCTCATGCTCATCGCCACGTGGGTGGTCACAACCTACTTGTTCCGCTGAGCTCGTCAGCACCCGTGAGTTGCCCCGGTTTACGCCGGGGCGCTCTCGTTTTGGGGTAAGCGCTCGCTCCCGTCGGGCCCACCGTATACTTGCGCGTGTGACATTGGCATCCAACATCCGCCGCGGCGTCATGCGTGCCATAGCAACCCTTGAAGTACCAGGCGCGGGCGCGAGTCCGGCAGTGGCCGCCGAACTCGAGCGCTTCCGGCTGCTCCTGCGTGAGTACCCGCAGCGGCCCGGCAAGACGCTGCGCGGCCAACTGCTCGTGTGGTCCGCAAGGGCGAACGGTGCGCGCGATGACGAGGCGGCCATGCGCCTCGCAGAGGCCCTGGAACTGTTCCAGAACTGGGTACTGGTTCACGACGACATCGAGGACGGCTCGGAGGAGCGGCGCGGGCTGCCCGCACTCCACCGCGAGATCGGCATGCCGCTTGCGCTCAACGTCGGCGACGCCATGCACATGCTCATGTGGCGTCACCTTCTCGGCCTGCCAGAAGGGCCTCACGCGAACAGGGCGGCGCTGCTCGACGAGTTCACCACCATGCTCCTCGCCACCGCTGCCGGTCAGCACCTCGACCTCGCCTGGGTGAGCTCAGGGACCTTCGACGTGACGGAAGACGATTACCTGCGCATGGTCACCCTCAAGACCGCCTACTACACGGTCGTGACGCCACTGCGCCTCGGAGCGTTGTGTGCAGGTGTCGACGCGCCTCACCAGCTCGAGGAGGCGGCCGTCGACCTCGGAGTAGCGTTCCAGATCCGCGACGACGTGCTCAACTTGAGCCCAAGCACGGATTATGGCAAGGAGGCGGCGGGCGACCTCTACGAGGGCAAGCGCACCCTGATTCTCGCCCACCTGCTCGCCAGGCTAGGCGGTGGGGAGCGGGAGCGCGTCATCGGCCTGTTGGCGCGGCCAAGGGGCGAGAAAACAGCTGACGAGATGGCCGAAGTGCTGCAGCTCATACACGAGCACGGCTCGCTAACGCACGCCCAGAACGTAGCGGAAACGCGGGCGGCAAGGGGCCTCGCAGGGGTGAAGGCGTGGCTAGGGAGCCTGCCAGATCAACAGGCGGCCTCACAGTTGGCCGCCCTGCTGGAAGACCTGGCGGAGCGCGCGGCCTGACGATCATCACTAATGCCGCCACAGACTAGGCAGTTGCCTAGCGCGCGGGCCCTTCACGGCGCGCGTACCACTAAGCTAATCGCATGACCCGTACTAGCGCCCGCTCGTCACGCGGTGGGGTCACGCGCAAAGGGCCGGCGCCCGCGGTCGACCAGGACCAGGCCCCGCGGCGACCGGCCCCACGCGGCAGCGGCCGGCGCGGCCTCACATGGCGCGGCGCAACGCGGGCGCTCCCCGCACTGCTCGCTGGGCTCTCGCCGTGCAGCGCATGTCAGGCGCGACCCGCCCAACTGACCGGCCTCTGCCCAGACTGCACCGCCATCATCCGCCGGGCCGTCGCGGCGCTACCCGTCGCCTCGGGCGAGTCACTGTGGCTCGGCCCTTACGCTGGCGTGTGGCGCCGCCTCGTGCAGGCCCTCAAGTACCGCGGCGCCCGGCGCTTGGCGCCGTTCCTAGGCGCTCTCTTAGCCAGCCGCGTGCGGTCAGCAGGCTGGACTCCGCAACTCGTCACGCACGTGCCGACCACAAAGCAGCGCAGCAGCCAGCGCGGTTACGACCAGGCCGAGCTCTTGGCCCGCAGCTGCGCGAGCAGCTTGGGCTTGCCCCACGCCAGCGTGCTTACTCGAGTGCGGGCAACCACCAAGCTGGCGGGCCAGGGGCGGGCAGCGCGCGAGGCGGAGCTAGCGAACGCCTTCACGGCGCGGTACTTGGCAGGCAGACGCGTGCTGTTGCTAGACGACGTCCTCACGACCGGCGCCACCCTCCAGGCCGCCAAGGCTGCGCTACTAGCAGCCGGCGCCAGTCGGGTGACCACGGCGGTCGTGGCGCATACGGCCGCGCGCGGCGAGGAGGCGCCTGCCGCCCTAGCAGGCGACCCTGCGCCAGGCAATCAACCGGTCACAGGGTCATGAGCAGCGCCGTGGCGATCCCAAGGAGGGCGCCGGCGAACACTTGCGGGTACGTGTGGCCCAACAGCGTCTTGAGGGCTCGCGGTTGGAAGCGCGCGTCGAACAGGTGCCCGAGCTCCCTCACGAGCTCGTTGATGGCCTCTGCTTGCTGCCCAGCGGCACGGCGGATGCCCGTGGCGTCGTACATGACGATCGAGCCGAACACAGCGGCTATCGCGAACGTGGGGCTACCCCAGCCGTACAGCACGCCGATGCTGGTTGCCAGCGCCGCCACGGAAGCCGTATGCGACGACGGCATTCCGCCTGTGTCGAGTAGGCGCTCGGGCGCCCAGCGCCGCTCCAGTATCAGCACGAGCGTGACCTTGAGCAGCTGCGCGGCCACGGTGGCCGTTAGCGCGGCCCACAGCGGCAAGTTGCCGAGGATGCCGCTCACCCCGCGCGCCTCGCGAGCGCCGCCTTGATGGTGTTGCCGATAACCATGACGACGGTCATGAGCCCCGTTCCGCCGGGCATGGGCGTCAAGAAGCCAGCCACCTGCGCCACGGCCGGGCTCACGTCACCGGCGATGCCGTTCTCCTCGCGGGTCAAGCCTACGTCGAGCACCGCGGCCCCCGGCTTGACCATCTCGGGAGTTATCAGGCGCGGGCTGCCTACCGCGGCTATCAGTATGTCCGCGAGGCGCGTCACCTCACCCAGGTCACGCGTGCGCGAGTGCGCGACCGTCACGGTGGCGTTGCGCTGCAGAAGGAGGGCCGCCAGCGGCTTGCCTACGAGGTTCGAGCGCCCGACGATCACCGCGTGCTTGCCTTCGATGGCGACCCCGTAATGATCGAGGAGGGCTAAGACGCCCAACGGAGTAGCGGGCGCCAGGCCCGTGCCAGCACTCCAGAGCCGTCCGACGTTCATGGGGTGAAGCCCATCCACGTCCTTCGCGGGATCGATAGCCTCGAGCACGGCGGCCGCGTCGACGCCAGGCAGTGGGAGTTGAACGAGTATGCCGTCGACGTCGCCGTCTGCGTTGAGGTCAGCTACCAGCGCCAGCACCTCGTCCGTCCTCGTGCCGGCTGGCAAGACGACCGTTCGTGAACGCACGCCGACGCGCGCGGCCGTTCGCTCCTTCGAGCGCACGTACGACGCGCTCGCCGGGTCATCGCCCACGCGTACGAACACTAGCTGCGGCTCGAAAGCCAACCCTGCGACCTGGGCCCGCAGCCGCTCCACGGTGGCAGCAGACACGACCTTGCCGTCTAGCCTCACGGCCTCAGGCGCTTGGCTCATCTTCGCCCCCGCTGACTACCGGTTGCTCGCCCCCAAGCTTGTGACCGACGCGCAGGAGCTTGGCGAGCACCCCGTTCACGAAGCGGCCGGACTCGTCGCCGCCGAACTTCTTCGCGAGGCGCACGGCCATCTCGATAGCCACTTCTGGAGGTTCCGTGCCGTGCCGCATCTCGGTCAAAGCGATGCGCAGGACGTTGAGGTCCGTCTGCGACATCTGGCCGAACGACCACCCGGTGATGGCCGCGGCTAGCTCGCCGTCTAAAGCCTCGCGGTCAGCATCGAACGCCTTCAACAACTCTTCGGAGAACGCCAGGTCGCTCTGGTCGAGGGCCTCGCCGTACACGGCATCGTCCGGTTCGTCGTCCTCTTCGGCCAGTTCGATCCTCACGCTGCGCCACACGTCAAGCAGCGGCTCTGCGCCGCGCTCGGACTGGAACAGGGTGCGGAACGCCAGTTCGCGCGCCTGGCGTCTACCCACGCTCGACGTCCTCGTCCGGAAGTTCGACACTCTCTACGGCGACGTTCACGCTGCGCACGACCAACCCAGTCATCGACCCGATGGCCTCGCGGACGGCGCCTTGAACCGCGGCCGCCACCTTCGGAATCTCGCTGCCGTAACTGACGGCTAGTGACAGGTCGATCCACAGGTCGTCGCCTTCGCGCTCGATGTTGATACCGCGCGGACGGCGGCCACCCAAGAACTCGCCCACCCGCGCAGGTGGTTGCGTTGGGCGCACGCCCCCAACCTGCTCGACGGCGAGCTGCGTGATGTTGAGTAGGACATCCGGGGAGATGGCGAGATCGGCGGTCTGGCTCATGAGCTCATCCTACGTGCGATGAAGTTGGTGTAGACGGCTCCGCGCCTGAAGAAGGCGTTGTCGAGGACTTTGAGGTGGAACGGCACGGTCGTCTTCACGCCCTCTATGACGGTCTCCTTGAGGGCACGCTCCATGCGGGCGATGGCCTCCGGTCTGCTTGGCGCCCACGCGATGATCTTGGCGACCAAGCTGTCGTAGTTGGGAGGAATGCGGTAGCCGGCGTAAACGTGCGAGTCGACGCGGATGCCGGGGCCGCCTGGCCAGTGGACGTCGGTGATGACGCCAGCGCTCGGCCTGAAGTCGTGATCTGGGTCCTCGGCGTTGATGCGGACCTCGATGGCGTGGCCGCGCACTTCCAGCTCGGCCTGCTTGAACTGCATGCCAAGGCCCGCCGCCACCCTCAGTTGCTCCTGCACGAGGTCGGTTTGCGTGATCATCTCCGTGACCGGGTGCTCGACCTGAATGCGGGTGTTCATCTCGGAGAAGTAGAAGTTGCCCTCCCGGTCGACGAGGAACTCGCAGGTTCCAGCGCCGCGGTACTCGATGTGGCGCGCTAGTTTGACGGCCGCAGCGGCGATGCGGTTGCGCAGCTCGTCGTCGAGCGTGCTCGGGCCCTCCTCCAGCACCTTCTGGTAGCGCCTCTGGATGGAGCAGTCGCGCTCGAAGAGGTGCACGACCTCGCCGTTGCCGTCGCCGAACACCTGGATCTCGATGTGCTTCGGCTCCTCGAGGTACTTCTCCATGTACAACTCTGGGTTGCCGAAAGCAGCGCGCGCTTCCTCTTGGGCGTTGATGAACTGCCTGTCGAGGTCGGCATGGCTATGCACCACGCGCATGCCGCGTCCGCCGCCGCCAGCGGAGGCCTTCAGTATGAGCGGGAAACCGATGGTCTCGGCGAAGCGCGCGGCGTCTGCCAAGTCGCGCAGCGGCTCGCTGCCTGGCGTGACGGGCACCCCCGCTTCGACGGCAAGGGCGCGGGCGGAGGCCTTGTCCCCGATGCGCGAGATGCTGTCCGGCCGCGGCCCGATGAAGGTTAGGCCGTGCTCCTCGCACATGGCGGCGAACTCGGCGTTCTCCGCCAAGAACCCGTAGCCGGGGTGAATGGCCTCTGCCCCACTGACGAGCGCGGCGGCGAGGAGGTTCCTGACGTTGAGGTAACTCTCGGCGGCTAGCGCAGGGCCGATACAGATAGACTCGTCCGCCAACAGCACGGGCAGCGAGTTCTCGTCCGCAGTCGAGTAGGCGACGACCGTCTGCACGCCAAGCTCGCGCGCGGCGCGGAGGACGCGCAAGGCGATCTCGCCGCGGTTGGCGATGAGGATCTTCCGGAACATGGCGCTCACACCCGGCTCAAGCCGGTTCGATGCGGAAGAGTACCTGGCCGTACTCGACCGGGTCACCGTTGCTGACGGAGACTTCCCGCACGATGCCAGCCGTTTCGGCCTCGATCTCGTTCATGAGCTTCATGGCCTCGATGATGCACAGCACGGCGCCCGCCGCCACCCGGTCGCCGACCTTCACGAACTGCGGGGCATCTGGCGAGGGTGACGCGTAGAAAGTCCCGACGATGGGCGCGAGGATGTCGACGAGCTTGGGCCCCGTGCTCGGCGCGGCAACCGGCGCTTCTGGCGCTGAGGGGGCAGCGGGCGCGGCCACTGGCGCGGCGCCGGCGGCGGCGGGAGCGCTGACGGGCGCAGGCACGTAGGTGACGACCGGCGCCTGCTCCACCCCGCGCTTGACGGTGAGCTTGTAGTCGCCAGTGTCGTACGTGAACTCGCGCACGTCAGTCGCGGCCAGGCCCTCGAGCAGGCGGCGGATCTCTTTGACGTCCATCAGGCCCTACCGAGGTAATCGCCCGAGCGCGTGTCTACGCGAACGACCTCGCCCTGTTCGATGAACAGCGGCACGTTGACGGTGGCGCCGGATTCGAGCTTGGCTGGCTTGGTGCCACCAGAGACGGTGTCGCCCCTCACCCCGGGGTCCGTCTGCACGATCTCTAGCTCGACGACGTTAGGGAGCGTGACCTTCAGTGCCTTGTTGGCGTAGTAGTCGACCGTGACCTCGGTGTTCTCCTTGAGGAACCGCGCGCCGTCACCGATCTGAGCACGGGTGAGGACGGGCTGCTCGTAGTTCTCGAGGTCCATGAAGGTGTAGTCGTCACCGCTGGCATACAGGAAGTTCATCTGCCTGTACTCGATGAAGATGTCCTGCAGCTTCTCGGTAGCGTTGAAGGAGCGCTCAACGATAGCGCCGGTCTCCAGGTTGCGGAACTTGGCGACCATCTTGGCGCCGCCGCGCCCGATCTTCTGATGCTGGTAATCGATGCACTCCCACAGGCCGCCGTCCATCTCGACCTTGGTGCCGTTCCGCAAGTCAGTCACGCTGATCATCTAAGCTCCTTCGACTCGCCACACTGCGGTCACGACTCTAAGCCAAGGGGCCTCCGGACCGCGCGGTAGCAGGTTCTAGACGGGCCACTCTACCACCTGACCCGCCACGGCCGGGCGCTTGCGTTGCGGTGCTCCGCGGTTACGCCGAGGTCTGCAAGTCGATGCGCGTCGGCAGTAGGCGCGCCTGCTCGATCAGCTCCTGGTAACGCGCTGGGCTCAACTCCGCTTTCGCGCCCTCCATGGCGACGAACGCGGCCTCCAGCAGGTTAGTGCCAACGCTGCGCCCCTGGAAGCGCGGGGTGGTCGTGATGAGGGCAGCGGCGCCGCGCTGGCGTAGGAACTCGACGTCGTCTGGAGTGGTCGTGTTGGTGAGGACGACCTTACCTGCCAGCGACTCAGGGGCGTACCGCTTGATGAAGTGCCAGTCGCCGGCCAAGACCTCGGCCCAATCGTAGTACCTGGCGAACTTGCGGCCGTCGGGCGCCTTCTCCTGCGCGCTGCCCGTCGGGTAGAGCCATTTGAAGGGCACACGCACCACGACGGGGGCCAGGACGTTGGCCAAGCGCACGAGGCCAGGCAGCGTCCTGACGGGCACCGGCAGGCCGAGAGCGAAGACGACGTCGCCATAGAACACGTCCGCGCCCTGACTGGCCAGTTCCTCCGCCATGCCGAAGCGGTCGACGGCAGACACCATGAGGACCTTGCGCCCGCGCCAGCCGATGCTACCTGCCAGTGACCTAATGCTCAGCCGCTCGAGGGTGTTCTTCAAGCCAGCACCGCAGACCACAGGCGTCTCTCGTGCCGCCCTAGCCAGCCGCAGTGCGTCTCTCACGTAATATCGGCGTTCGCCGACCGCGAAGTAGAGGTCGATGCCGCCAAGCCCGATGGCGTCGACCTTGCCGTCTAGCTCGCGGATCATCGCCTCGGCGGCAGCTAGATCGCCGTTCGTGCCTACACGGCGCAAGTGAACCCTGCGGCCGAGTACCTCGACCACTTGATCGGTATCGCGCTTGACTGAACCCAAAGACACGCTTACGACCTGCAGGGCGCGCTCGCTCATTCGGTCACGTCAGGCTCTTGCTGTACCACTCGAGCAGGGGCCTAGCGTCGATCGCGAAGCGGTAGCCGAGGCTCTCCCAGAAGCGCCTAGCCCGCGGGTTCTCGCCGTAGATGCTGGCAAGCAGGCGGCCGCTGCGGCCGCGAAGACGCTCCTCGAGGTTCCTCACGCAGGCGCTCCCGACCCCGTGGCTTTGCAGACCGGAGCGTACGAGCAGCAGGTTGACGGTCGCGTCGCCCTCCTGCGGGTAATCGAGCTTGTAATCGAGGTAGCCGACGACCGCCGCCCCCGACACGGGGTCGATCCCACATTCTGGCCCCGCCTCCTCCGGCTCCAAGAGCACGAGTTCGACGTAACGCCGCGGATCCTCGATGGCGGTCGATAAGTCGGTGCTCACTTCCGATGAGGTCGGGACGGGGATGGAGATGATGTCGAAATAGCCTGGTGTGGCCACGTAGAGCTCGTGGACGAGGGGTGCGTCGGCCAAGGTGACGGGCCGGGTCCGCACCTGAGAAAGCAGTGGTATCAAACTAGTCACCCCTCCAGGCGCATTACGCGCCGCGGGACTGAAACGTGGCGAGGACTCATAGCCATGAAAGGCACGAGGCGATTCTATCAATCGGGTGCTGGCCGCGGCGGTGTCAGTTGGTTCACATCCAGAAGGGCCCGTTGGGGCCTACAAGGTTGTAAGGACCGCTCGACTTCTATACGCTTGGCTCGGCCGCGCACTCGCCCCGTCAGGTGCTACGATGCGCGCACCCGAGCGCCCGTCCATGGAGGGACCTTTGTCAGACGTATCACGCAATGAGAGGGATGGTGCCCCGCAAGCCAAGGCGCAGGACGCTTTCGCGAAGGCGTTCCAGTTCCGCAGGGCTGACGAAGCCGTAGCAGCTGGCATGCACCCGTACTTCAAACCCATCGCGTCACAGCACGGCGGCAGCGTCCGTGTTGCCGGCCGCGACATGGTCATCACCGGCTCGAACGACTATCTCGGGCTCACGCAAGACCCGCGCCTCAAAGAGGCAGCGCGCCGCGCACTCGATGACTTCGGCACTAGCTGCACCGGCTCGCGGTTCCTCACCGGCACGCTCACGCTCCACGAGCAGCTCGAGCACCGCCTAGCCAACTTCTTCCAGAAGGAAGACTCGCTGACCTTCAGCGCCGGTTACCTCGGCTGCCTCTCGGTGGTTTCGGCGCTCGCGGGGCGCCACGACATCTTGTATTACGACCGCGAGAACCACGCTTCGCTCTACGACGCTGCGCGCCTCTCCTACGCCACCTTGCGCAAGTTCGAGCACAACGACCTCGATGACCTTGAGCGCCTGCTCGAGGCCGACGTCGACAAGCCGGGCGGCCGCATCATCGTCACGGACGGCGTGTTCTCCATGAGCGGCCACATCGCCAACTTGCCAGGCATCGTGAAGTTGAAGCGGCGCTACGGCGCGCGCCTGATCGTCGATGACGCTCACGCCAGTGGCGTGCTCGGCGACCACGGGCGCGGCACGGGCGAGCACTTCGGGTTGGAGAAGGAAGTCGACGTGCTCGTCGGCACCTTCTCGAAGTCGTTCGCTAGCGTCGGCGGGTTCATGGCCGGCGATCATGCCGTCGTCAATTACGTCAAGCACCACGCCCGCCCGTTCATCTTCACCGCTGCCCTGCCCGCCATGCAGATGGCGGCGGCGCTTGAAGCGCTCCACATCATCGAGACGGAACCGGAGCACCGCGAGCACTTGTGGCGCAACGTCGAGCGCCTACGTACGGGCATGAACGCGCTTGGCTTCGACACCCTCGGGTCACAGACGCCTATCGTGCCCGTTCTCATCGGTCCTGACGAACTAGCGATGGCGTTCTGGAAGGCATTATGGGAGTTAGGCGTGTTCACGACGCCCGCCCTCCCACCCGGCGTGCAGCCGGGCAAGTCCATCATCCGCACTAGTGTCAATGCCAACCACACTGACGAACAACTCGACACGTTGCTTCACGCTTTCGCCGATGTCGGGCGGCGCTTCGGCGTAATCTAGCCGTCGATGGTCGACGTAGAACGCGTAACCAGCGGCAAGGCGCTCAAGGAGTTCGTCCTCTACCCGTACCGCAAGTACGCTGCCGACCCGAGTTGGGTGGCGCCGTTACGCGTTTCGCAGTTCGAACTGCTCGACCCCAAGAAGAACCCGTTCTTCGAGCACGCACGCGCGACTTATTACCTCGCGCGGCGTGCTGGCCGCGTGGTCGGGCGCATCGCGTGCATCGACGACGACTTGCACAACGCCACGCACCCGGAAGATAACGTGGCGTTCTTCGGGTTCTTCGAGGCCGAGGACGCCGAGACGGCCAAGGCGCTGTTCACCGCCGTCGAAGCCGAGGCCCGCGGCCTTGGACGTAAGGCGGTCAGGGGCCCAGCCAACCCGACGATGAACGACGGCGCTGGCTTCCAGGTCGACGCCTTCGAAGAGAAACCGTACGTGATGATGCCGCAGAACCCGCGCGGCTACCTTGAACTCGCAACGGGGGCTGGCTACGCGAAGGTCAAGGACCTCTACACTTTTCACTTCGAGAACAAGGGCGTCTTGCCCGAGCGCGTCGCGCGCCTAGTCAGGCGCTCGCGGGAGCGTTACCAACCCGTCATCCGCAAAGCCGACCTCAAGAACTTCCACGCCGAAGTCATGCTGCTACAGAAGATCCACCACGCGGCGTGGGAGAAGAACTGGGGCAACGTGCCGTTCACCGACGCCGAGATAGCGCACATGGCAGACGAGCTGAAGATGATCGTCAACCCCGAGCTGGCGCTGTTCCTCGAGTACAAGGGCGAACCTGTCGCCGTGTCGATAGCCGTGCCTGACCTCAACCAGGTCCTCGCGCACTTCGACGGCCGCCTCGTCACTGGCATCTTGCCGCTGCTGCGCCGCAAGCAGATCATGAACCGCGCGCGCCTCGTCATCTTGGGCGTGTTGCCCGAGCACCGTAACCGGGGCTTCGACCTCATCCTCATCGAGGAGTCGGTCAAGCGCGCGTACCAGGTCGGCATCAGGGAAGGCGAATGCGGCTGGACGTTAGAGGACAATCACGCCATCAACCGCGCGATCGAGGCCTCTGGTGGGGTGCACAACAAGACATACCGCATGGTGCAGAAGGAGCTATGAAGCCTTGGGCCGCGTCTAGGCTCATCGCGGCCGACCTAGGAGCACTCTTCCCACGGGGCGAGCGCGCGAAATACGCGTTCTTCCTACTCGGCTCGTTGGTGTTACAGGCCGCCTTCTGGTACTTGGCCACCCCAGGCCCAACGCTATTGCGCATGGCTCCACAGGAGCCACTGGCTGCGTTCTCCAGCGTGGCGTGGTCCGCGATCCTCCTCCTGCTCATCCCGGCCGTCTTCTACCGCTTCCTGATCGGGCCGCTCGAGGGCGCTGGCTTCCGCATCGGCGACTGGCGTTTCGGCTTGGCCGCCGCCGTTCCGCTTGCTCTGCTTGCCGCCGTGCTCATGTACTTCGCGAGCACGGATCCGACGCTGGCCGCGACCTACCCGTGGGCCGGCACCTGGGTCGGATCGAGCGCGGCACACCTCGCACAATGGTCGGTCATCTACGGCCTCTACTACTTGGCGTTCGAGGGGTTCTACCGCGGTTTCGTGCTCTCCGTAGCCACGCGGGCCACCAGCCCGACAGTCGCGCTGTGGCTTAGCGTCGTCATGGCAACGCTCGTGCACCTAGGCAAGCCGCTAGCGGAGGTCATGGCCGCCGCACCAGCCTCCATCTTGTTCGCGGTCATAGCGGTCCGCAGTCGCTCGATCCTCTACTCGCTGCTGCTGCATCTCGCCATCGGTCTCGCGCTCGACTTAGCCGTGTTGGCGCGCTCAGGGCACCTGCTCAACTGAGCCTCGGACTGCTACCGTCTTGGAGATGACCTGTACCCGCCACCCCGTCCTCGGCGTGACGCCATGAAGGTGCTCGTCACCGGCGCCCACGGCTTCCTTGGCAGCCACATCTGCGAGCAGCTTATCGCCAGCCAGGACAGCGTCAGAGCGCTGGTCACGCCGTGGGGTTCCGACGCCAGCCTCGCCAACCTGCAGGGCGATGACCGCCTCGAGATCGTGCGCGCGGACCTGACGGACGACGAGGGAGTCCATGGACTGTGCGACGGGGTCGACGCCGTCGTGCACGCCGCCGCCAGGGTCGCCGATTGGGGCCCGTGGGACGCCTTCTACCGCACGAACGTCGTCGCAACGCGGACGCTGCTCCATGAGGCGGCCCACGCCGGCTGCCAGCGCTTCCTGTTCATCTCGAGCGTGGCCGTGCACCGTTACTCTGGCTTCCGCAACGCCGACCCCCGCACGCAACCGCGCGACAACCTGCGTAACGCCTACGCGTACTCCAAGATCTTGGCCGAGGACCTCGTGCTTGGGGAGAAGCGCCTCGAGAGCGTAGTAGTGCGGCCTGGCCTGTGGCCGTTCGGGGAGCGTGACCAGACGTTCGGGCGCGTGGCGCGGGCCGTTGCGAAGGGCACGTTGCCGCTCGTGCGCGGTGGAGCGGCCGTCTTCAACACGGCGTACGCCCCCAACTTCGCCAGCGGCGTCGTACTGGCGCTGCACGAGCCGCGGGCGGCAGGCAAGGTCTACGTCATCGCGGACGCCGGGATGCCCAGTTGGCGCGAGCTCTTCGACGCCATCGCCGACGACCAGGGGGGTGAGGGACCGCGTCTGCGCCTTCCGGGCAGGCCGACTCGCGCGCTGGCCAGCGGCGTAGAGGCGACCTGGTCTGCCCTGCTGCCTTCGCTCGAGCCTCCCGTAACGCGTTACCGTGCTGGCCTCATGCTCAACGACGTGCATTTCTCTCTGCGCCACGCCATCGAAGAACTAGGTTACGAACCGCAAGTCTCATGGCGCGCCGGCGTAGCCGCTACCGTTGCGGCGCTCGGCCGCCAGGGGCGGTCCTGATGGGGCAGCCGCGCCACGTGTTCTTCGCCACCATCGCGGCCGGCGGCGGTCACGTGGCGACGGCGACGGCGTTGGCCGAGGCGCTGCACGCCTACTACCCGGACGACTTCACCACCCGCGTGAGTGACGTGATGGCGGAGTTCGGCGCCGCGGCACTCGACCGGCGCCACAAGGCGAGTTGGCGCGCCCTCCTGCGGCGCCCGCAGTTGGTGCGCATCGGCCAACGGTTAAGCGACGCTGCCCCAAGCGTCACGCGGCTCTCGCAAAGCCTCACCCTAGACGCCTTCGCAAGGAGCCTGGCGCGGCAGCTCAACGAGCTGGGGCCCGATCTCGTCGTCGCTAACCACGGCTGGCTCGCCACCGTGTTCGCGGCTGCCCGCACGCGCTACGGGCTCAGAGCACCGGTCGTCATCTACGCCACCGAGCCTTTCGACGCCAGCGCGCTCTGGTCGGAGCCGCGCAGCGAGCTCGTGTTCGCGCCAAGCGTCGCTGCGCGGGAAGACCTCGTGCGGCTCGGAGTGAGGCCTGAGCGGGTGCACGTCGTTGGTTACCCGGTTAGGCAACCGTTCCTCGCCCCGCCAGCTCGAGCTGCGGCCCGCGCTGAACTCGGCCTCGCTGAGCACGGCTTCACGACGCTGTTGACGCTCGGCGCCGAGGGATTGGCCGGCGAGGCGGTGGCGATGGCCGAACAGATCCTCTCGACCGGCTCTCGCCTGCTGGCGGTAGCTGGCCGCAACGCGGAGCTGAAGGCGCGGTTCGACAACTTGGCCGCGGAGCACCCCGGGCTTACGGCCTTCGGCTTCACGGACCGCATGCCGACCCTCCTCGCCGCCGCCGACCTGGTAGTGGGCAAGGCCGGACCTGCTAGCACCATGGAGGCCCTTGCCGTCGGCCGTCCGCTGCTGGTCACGGCGTACGCAGGCCTCAACGAGGCGGCCGTCGTCCGGTTCCTGGAGGAGCGCGAGTTGGGCGGCATCACGTCCACCGTCGACCTGGCCGCGGCCGTTGCCGCCTGGCGTGACGCGCCGGCACGGCTCGCCGCGGCCAGCGTTCACGCGGCGGCACTCGACTTCCCCGGCATGGCGCGCCGCGCCGCCGCCCACGTCCGCTCAGTGGCATGCGGCGAGGCGCTACCTACCCAACCGCCGTTAGCGGACTTGCCTTTCGAGGGGGTAACGCGCGCGCTCATAACAGGGCGCCCAGGCGCAAAGGCCATTAGGCAAGGCGCCTGATGCGCCTCGTGCTGCTCCTGCTGTTGAGTGTCGGGCTCGGCCTTGCCGGCCTCTACCTGGCGACGCGCGAGCAGATCTTCTCCGCCGCCCTTTACGCCCCAAAGGAACTACCCGCCTGGCTGCTGATCTTCGCCGTTCTGACCCTGGTGGCGCTGTGGCTGGCGCCGGTCGCTAAACTCGTGCTGCTCGCGCGCTACCAGGGCTACCCGTTGACCTGGTGGCACGCCTTCTTGGCGCACGTCGCGCAGGTGTTCGGAACGGCCACGACTCCGGCTGGCACTGGCGGGGCGCCTTTCCTCGTCGTCGCGCTCGAGCGCGTCGGCGTGCCGGCGGGCGCTGGCCTGGCGATGGCCGTCCAGCTCTTCGTGCTCGACCTCGCCGCCCTCGGGTTGCTCATCCCTATCGGACTCGCCTATCTGCTGTTGGCAACACCGGTGGTACTCGGTCCATGGCTGTCGGTAGGCGCTGGGGTCGGCGCCCTGCTTGCGCTCGTCGGCGCCGTCGCGCTCGTGCGCTTCCCGCGCCCCGTCGTGCGCGCGTTGCACGCCTTGGCAAGCTGGCGCCTCCTCGCGCGTTTCCAGCGCCGCCTGCGGCGGGTCGCCGTCGAGTACCACGCCAGCGCTACGGCTTTCCGGGACCTGCCGCTGCGTTACTGGCTCTCGCTTCACGTCGCCAACTTCACCGCCTGGCTGACGAGCTTCGCGCTCTTCTGGGCGTTGCTCGTCATGTACGGCGCGGACGTGCGCCTGCTCGATGTGCTCGCCCTGCTATCGATGATCACGTTGCTGTCGTTCTTCGTGCCGACCCCTGGCGCGTCGGGCGTCATGGAGTTGCTCCTCGGGCTGGCGGTTGGAGCGGCCGGGTCACAGCTCAAGTCGGTTGCGGCGCCCGTCCTCGTGTGGCGCGCCACCACCTTCTACCTCGCCTACTTGCTGGGGCCGCTCAGCGCGTGGCTGTTGCTGTCACGCCGCCGACCGCAGGCGGCGACTCTCGGTCACGGGGTTAGCGAGCGCGACGACCGTTCGGACGCTTGAGGCCTAGCGGCCGAACGAAAGGCAAGTCCTTGATGCGATCGGGGAAGTAGGAGAAGAAGCGCACGAACGGCACCTCCGGCGTGCCGCGTACCCTAGCAGGGGCGTGCTTGCTCGTGGCTGCACGCACCACGATGCTTGCCACTTTCGCGGGGTCCGCCGCGTTGCTCTCGCCCCAAAGGTTGGAGTCGCGCAGGCGCTTCAGGTAGGCGTCCCACGGCGCACCGGTGCGCTCTGCTTCCGCGCTCAGTTGCGCCTTGGCGCGGGCAGCGAACGGCGTGCGCATGGCGCCCGGCTGCACGAGCACGACCTCTACTCCGAACGGCCGCAGCTCGAGGCGTAGGGCATCCACGAGCGCCTCGAGCGCGAACTTGCCGGCCGAGTATGCGCCCATGAACGGCGTGACGAGCAGCCCGTTGGTCGAACCGACGGCCACCACGCGCCCGCGGCCCCGAGCACGCATGCCGGGAGCTACGGCCCTTACGACGTTGAGCGGCCCGATGGCGTTCAAGTCGAGCTGTCTGCGCACGTCCGCCAGCGGTTGAGACTCGAGCGCGCCCGGCTTGAGGCCGCCGACGGTGATGACGACGGCGTCAGGCGCCATCCCTAGCTCGCTCACGCCCTTCAAGGCCGCGGCGATGCTGGCGGGGTCTAGGACGTCTAGGGTGACGACGGTGGCGCCGGCCAACGACGGCACGGCGTTGAGCGCGGTCGGGTCGAGGTCCGCGGCCACCAGCGGCACGTAGCGGCGGACCAGCTCCTCAGCCACGGCGAGGCCAAGGCCGCTCCCCGCTCCAACGACCATGGCTACGCGCGGTCCGCTCAGGTAGCCGGCCGTGCGCAGCCAGGCGGCCGTCGTGCGCATGCCGTAAGCGAGTGAGACTGCTGGCGCGTAACCAAGGTCGGTGACGGCCGCCGCCCCGCTGAAGGTGGCGCGGCTCAGCATCGTCTCCACCGTCTCGCCAACGACGCGCGCGTCACCGAGCGGCCGCGTGACGGTAGCCGCGAAGCGTGCCCCGCCGCGCACGAGCCACGTTGGCAGGCGCCGCAGCGGCTTGCCGAGCATGGCAGCGTACGCGCCGAAGAACTCGCCCCAGGTGGTTGCCGCGCCAGTGACGTTGTAGGTCCTGCCGCTCGCAGCGGGCGCGGTGAGCGCCAACACGGCCGCGCGCGCGACGTCGTCGACGTAAACGGCGTCTAGCAAGTAGTCGCCCTTGCCGAACACCAGCGGCGCGCCTGCCGCCAGGGCCTTGAGGGGAGTAAGGGTCCAGGAAGCCACGCGAGGCCCGTACACCATGGTGGGTCTCAGGATCACTAGCTCGGGGCCGCCAGCGGTCACCTCCGTGACGACCTGTTCACCGCGCAACTTGGTGTCGCCATATGGGTCCCCGACCTCGCGCGTAGGGTGGGATTCTGTCACGTCGCCCGTGAGCGTAGGGCCGTACACGGCGATGCTGCTCACGTGAACCAGGCGGCTCACGCCCGCCGCGACCGCGGAGCTAGCCACGGCCCTCGTACCCTCGACGTTCACGCGCTGCGCCTCGGCCGCGCCGCCCTTGCCGCCCATCCACGCCGCGAGGTGCAGCGCGAGGTCAGCGCCAGCGAACAGCGCGGCTAGCGCGTTCGCATCGGCGATGTCGCCCTGCACCGCCTGCGCTCCGGCCTCACGCAGATGCTCGGCACCTGCTGCCGTGCGCGTCAGCCCCCGCACGGTGGCGCCAGCGGCCACCAGGCGGCGCACGCTAGCCAACCCGATGCCGCCGCTTGCGCCCGTCACGGCCACCACGCGTCCTTGCAGTGAGGCAGGTTCGCTGCTCTTCACTTTCGTCACCTCCTTGCGCTCGCCAACTCGGAGTAGAGCTGCTCGAGGCGCTCCGCGCTGCGCGCTACGTCGTGCAGCGCCGCGTAGCGTTGAGCGCTCTCCTGCGCTGCGCGCAGGCGCTGATGGTCGCTCAGCAGCTCGACGACCGCGGCCGCCTGCGCCACGGCGTCGTCCGCGGGCACGACCACGCCCGCCTGCGCCTCCGTCACGAGGCGCGGAACGGCGCTGCTCGCGTAATCGAACGCGACCACGGCGCACCCGGCCGCCATCGCCTCTAGGGTGGCGATGCTCTGCAACTCGGCCGGTGACGGCATGACGAACAGGTCCGTCTGCGAGAGGAGCACTCGTTTCTCGTCCTCGTCGATGAAACCAGCGAGGCGCACTCGCCCTGCCAATCCCTCCGCTGCGACGCGCTCTGCTAGTTCGGCGGCGAGCGGGCCCGTGCCTGCCATGACGAGGTGATGGTCGGTTGGCAGTGCCTTCATCAGCTTCAGCAAGTCCTGCGGTCGCTTCTCGGCCGACAAGCGGCCAAGGTAAGCGAGTTGGCGACCGGCAGTTGCGGTGCGCGGCCGCGAGTAGCTCCCGAAGTCGATGCCGTTCGACACGACCTCCACCCTCACGTGCGAGAACGCCCTGCTAGTCGCCGCAGCGAACTCCGTCGGAGCGACGAGCAAGTCGGCGCGGGAGAAGAGCCAGCGGTACCAGCGCCGCAGCAGGTCAGCCACGACGCCGCCGAAGCGCGGCAGCTGCAGCGTGCTCGTCTCGATCTGAGTGTGCACTCCGAGCACGACGGGCACGTTCTGGCGGTGCGCGAGGAGGAGCGCTGCCGCGGTGAGGATGGCTGGCGTGTTCGCCTGCACCACGTCAGCCTGGCTGATCTCGCGCGCCAGCGTTCCGATGATGGGGTAGGCGATCCTAGTCTGAGCGTTCCCGAGCTGCACGGCTGGCATCCGCACTAGCCTTACGCCAGGCGGCGGAACCGTAGGGTGCGGCTCTCGCCCAGCTACGGCTGTCACGGTGTGCCCGCGCGCGACCAACGCCGCCAGGTGTCCCTCCGTCGCACGCGCCTGCCCGCCGTACCCCTCGTAAAGGTCGTCTGCGACGTAGAGGATCCGCATCTCGGTCGGACGCTACCACGTGTCAAGCGGCGCTTTCCCCAAAGTCACCCACTAGCTGACGAGTACACTAGCCTCCGTGAGCACTCTAGGGCGCCTGGCCATGCGCAACCTCTTCCGTCACCCGTGGCGCAGCCTAGCTACGACGTTGGGTATCGGGCTTGGCATCGCGGCCGTGCTGACGACCCTCTCAGTCGGGGCGAACGTCGAAGCTAACCTCCGCAGCGCACTGCAGGCCGCGGCAGGCAAGGCCGACCTACTCCTCACGACAGGGGCCGGCGGGCGCTCCGTGTTCGAGAGCGAGCCGCTCCTCGCTGAGGTGAGGGCGGACGCTGGCGTCGAGGCGGCTTATCCAGTGCTGCAAACCCGCGCGGAGCCGCTGCGCAGCGTTAGGACGGTCGAGAAGTCCGTCATACCCGGCATCGATAGCGGCTTCCAGATCCAGGGGCGGCTCACGCAGTTCGTAGACGACCTTCCGGCCAAGCTCGCCACCGGAGCGCTGCCTGCGGCGGGCTCACGCGGGATCGCCATAGCTGACGGCTTCGCCAAGGCGCGTGGCATCAGTGTCGGCGAGACGGTCGACTTCACGACGTCAGGCGGCCCAGTGCCGTTGCTCGTCACCGGGTTGCTCGATGACGCGGTCGGCGTGGCAAGCACCAACGGCGGCCGCGTCGGCATCATGGCGTTGGCTGACCTCCAGAGCGTGCTCAGCCTCAAGGGGCGCATCTCCCAGATCGAGATCCAGGTCAACGACGTCGACGACGTGCAGGCGGTGGCAACTCGCCTCGGCTCCCTGGCGGGCGACGCCTACACGGTGACCTTGCCAGCCGGGAGCGGCGACTTCACCTTCGGCATCGTGCAGACGCTGCAGTCCGGGTTGAGTGTCCTTGCCGCCACCTTGTTGGCGCTCGGCGCGTTCCTCGCATACAACACGTTCATGGCTTCCGTCGTGGAGCGGTCGCGCGAGTACGCCCTCCTGCGCACCATCTGCATGACGAGGGGCGCCATCATGCGGCTGGCCTTCTACGAGGCGCTCGCGTTGGCGGTGCTCGGCGTCATCAGCGGGATAGTGCTCGGAGTCGTGCTCTCGTACGTCATCACCTACCTCAACGCCGCCACCCTCGGCTACGAGTTCCGCACGCTAGTGCTGCCGGTGCAGAACGTGCTCGTCGCTTCGGTTCTCGGCGTCGCTGCCGCGCTCGTTGCTGGTCTGATACCGGCGCGCAACGCCGGGCGCACCTCGCCCATCTCCTCGCTGCAGGCGGTCGAGAAGCCGCTAAGCACGCGCCAGGCCCTACTTGGTCTGGCATTCGTCGTGGTCGGCACGACGGCGGCGCTCCTACCGTGGCCAGGCACGTCCGCTCTGTATGCGACGACAGTAGCCTTGGGGTTGTTCTTCCTCGGGGTGGCGTTGACGGCGCCTTACGCGCTGCCCCCCATGGTGGCCGTGCTGCGCGGCCCGCTAACGCGCGTCTTCGGGCCAGCCGGCAAGCTGGGCGCCAGCTTCGCGGAGCGCAACGGGGCGCGCAACGGCGTAGCCATCGGCACGGTAGTCGTCGGAACTGGCCTTGTGATCGGGGTAGGCAGCATGGTTGGCAGCACTAACCACGCGATCTCGTCATGGGTCGAGACGACGGTCGTCGGTGACTTGTTCATCACGGCCCCCGTCACCTTCCCGAGCGACTTCGCCACGCGCGCAGAGGCCATCGCAGGCGTGGACGTCGCTAGCGGGGTGAAGATCACGGCGGTCAGGTTCCTGCAGTCAGCCGAAGACACGCGTGGCCGCTCAGTCGCCCTCGTACTCGTCGACCCGGAACGCTTCGACCCTAACGGCGGCTTCGGCCGCTTCCAGTACCTGCCCGGTCAGGGTGACGACGAGACGGGCTACGAAGCGCTGCGAGCCGGCGAGGTCCTCATCGCGAACACCATGCGTGACCGTTACGGCATCGTCAAGGGCGACACCATCGAGCTGCGCACCAGCAACGGTTTCGCGCCGTTCAAGGTCGCTGGGGTGGTCGTGGACTTCACTGGCGGCGGCGAGACGGTGGTTGGCAGCATCGATGAGATCGCCCAGTTCGGCGGAGGCAACCCGGACCTCTTCGTAGTCGTCCTCAAGAAGGGCGAGTCGCAAGAGGCGGTGAGCGAGCGCTTCCAAGCGACCTTCCCCGACCTGGCGCTTGACATAACCCTCAACGCCGACTACAAGCGCTACATCCTCGAGGTCACCTCCCAGGCGTTCGCTACCACGCGCGTGCTGCTCGTGATCGCCGTGCTGGTGGCGGCGCTCGGAGTGGCGAACACGTTGGGCATGAACCTCGTCAGCCGCGGTCACGAGATCGCCGTTCTACGTACCATCGGCTTGACGCGCGCTGGCGTGCGGGCGCTGGTGACGGCCGAGGGGGTGGTCGTGACGACGATGGGCGCCATCATCGGGGTGGCCTTCGGGCTGCTGCTCGCCCGCATCATCACGAACGGCGCGGGCGCCTTGACTGGCTTCGTGCTCGAGCCGCTCGTGCCCTGGTCGCTAGCGTTGTTGGCCCTGATCGTTTCGCCCCTTATCGGGCTGGTGGCCGCATTACTGCCCGCTAGGCGCGCGGCGAAGATGTCGCCAACGCGCGCCCTCGCCGCATGGAGTGAGCATGTCTGAGAAACCACTCGCGCTGTCCGCCAGGGACCTGCGCAAGACCTACCACCTTGGCGACGAGGTGATCCCCGCGCTCGACGGCGTCACCCTCGAAGTAAGCGAAGGCGAGTTCGTGGCAGTGATGGGACCTAGCGGCAGCGGGAAGAGCACTCTGCTGCACATGCTCGGCCTCCTCGACCAGCCAGACAGCGGCACCGTGTCCGTGGCAGGCCAGGCAACCAACGGCCTAAGCGACGACGAACTCACGGCCCTGCGCCGCGACCGCTTGGGGTTCATCTTCCAGTCGTTCGAACTCATCCCCAACCTCAGCGCCGAGGAGAACATCCTCCTGCCCGCCGAGGTGGCGGGGCGCCTAGCAAGCGGGCGCGAGCGCCTGGCGGACCTGGCCGTGCAGCTCAACATCGGCGACCGCCTCAGCCACCGTCCGCGGCAGTTGTCCGGTGGGCAACGGCAGCGCGTGGCGTTAGCGCGGGCGCTCATCAACGACCCAGCGGTCGTGCTGGCGGACGAGCCAACCGGCAACCTCGACACGAAGACGGGCAACGAAGTCCTCGCGCTCTTGCGGCGCGGCGTCGACGAGCTAGGGTGGACGGTCGTCATGGTCACCCACGACCCGGCCGCCGCGCTAGTTGCCGACCGCATCGTCTTCCTGCGCGATGGCCTCGTGGCGGGCGAGACGAGGAACCACGACGTGGGTGCGCGCCAGGTGATCGACGCCTTCTTGGCGAGCTGAGCCCTGATGTTCACGGCGCTCGGCGAGCTCGTTTCGCGTTACCCGCGCTGGGTCCTCGGCGTGTGGTTCGCGCTCGGCCTGGCGGCGCTGCCGTTCACCACTCACGTCGGCGACGTCCTGAACGCCCAACCGGACGCGCCGCAGCACGGCAACGCCGCGATCGTTCAGGACCTGCTTGCCACGTCCTTCGCCAACCCCGAGGAGGCGGCGCTGGTCGCCGTCGCTCACGGCGTCGCGGTTCATGCGGGTACGCCTGAGTACGCCGCCGAGCTCGACGCCATCAAGGCGAAGCTGCTTGCTAGCGACGGCGTCACCTACGTTCAGGACTACCGCAGCGCGAGTGGCCTCGACTTGCTGGATGCGCAGAACGACCTCTCGATAATGCTCATCGGCATCGACGCTAACGACCTAAGCCGCGGCAAGGCCGTAACTGAAGGCGTCAGGCGCGTGCTGACCGCCGAGAAGGCCATGCGTTTCGACCTGTCTGGCGGGCCAGCGACTGTCATCGAGTTGGAGGAGGTGAGCACGCGCGATGCTAGGCGCGCGGAGCTGTTCGGCTTACCGATCTCGTTGCTCATCCTGCTCGTCGCCTTCGGTGCGGTGGTCGCGTCGCTCCTGCCGCTCCTAAGTGCCGTGACATCCATCGCCATCTCGCTTGCGCTGCTCTACTTCTTAGGCCAGGTCATCCAGTTCGCCGTGTTCACGGAGACCATCGTCACGATGCTCGGGTTGGCAACGGGCATCGATTACGCCCTCCTGATCGTCAACCGTTACCGCGAGGAGCTGAGGAGCACGTTCGACGCACGCAAAGCGGCCGCCCGCACGGCGGCTACGGCGGGCAAAGCGGTCGCCTTCAGCGGCCTGACGGTCATGGTCGCGCTGATGGCGCTGCTGGTTCCACCAGTCGCCTTCATCAGATCGATAGGCATCGGCACCATGGTAGTGCTCGTCGTCAGCGTGTTGGTCGCCATAACGGCCGTGCCAGCCACCCTGGCGTTGTTAGGGCACAGAGTCAACTGGCTGCGCGTCACGAGGCGCGAGCCTGGCCTGCGCACGCGCGCGTTCTGGCGCGCCCGCGCGATAGCCATCATGCGAAGGCCGTGGCTGTGGTCCATAGCTGGCGTCGGCATCCTCGTGCTGCTCGCCCTGCCGTCCTTGCGCATGCAGGTGGCCGACCCAGGCGCGCGCGGCTTGACGACGGCTACCGACGCGCGCCGCACCCTCACGGCTCTCGAGGGGCTCGGGTTGGAGGGGCTCCTCAACCCGTTCGATGTGCTCATAGACTTCGGCAGCGACGGCTTCTTTCGCCCAGAGAACGTGCGCAAGGTCTCCCTGTTGACGGCGCGACTCAAGGAGCTCCCACGCGTGTCCGGCGTGTCTTCGCCCATGGCGTTGGAGGGCGTCCCCCGCCTCTTCCTCTACCAGTACTACGCCACCAAGGAGACGGCCCTCAACAGCGAGATCGCGCCGCTCGCGCGCGCCACCATCAGCCGTGACGGGCGTTACGTTCTCGCCCGCGTCGTGCCAGGCGGTGACCTCACCCCCGCGGCGGGGGCCGAAGTGTACCGCGGCATTGAAGAGGCGCTGGCCGCCGCCCAACTCGACGCCCGCATCGGCGGCGTCTACGTGCAGGGCAGCGAGTGGACGAAGGCGCTTTACGCCTACTTTCCGCTCGCTCTCGCCCTAGTCGCGCTCGTGACGGCCGTGCTCCTCGGGTGGGCGTTCCGCTCGCTGCTCATCCCCATCAAGGCGGTGCTCCTGAACGCCCTCACCGTCGGCGCCACCTTCGGGTTCCTGACGCTAGTGCTGCAGGACGGCGTTTTCACCAAGCTGTTCGGCGTTGGCAGCGTCCTCGGCTATATCGATACTTCTGCTCCGCTGTTCATCTTCGCCATCGTGTTCGGTCTGAGCATGGACTACGAGGTGTTCTTGGTTGCGCGCATCCATGAGGCGCACGAGAAAGGCATGTCCGACCACGACGCGGTAGCAACAGCGCTTTCGAGTACTGGCGGGGTGATCACCAGCGCGGCGGCCGTCATGGTGACGGTGTTCGCGTTGCTGCTCTTCTCGCACGTCGAACTCATCCGCACGTTGGGTCTTGGGCTGACGGTGGCGATAATCCTCGACGCCACGCTCGTGCGCCTGGCGTTGGTGCCGTCGGTCATGACCTTGGCAGGGCGCTGGAACTGGTGGCTGCCCGGCCCGCTCGCGCGCCTAGCCGAACGAGCGCGACGGGCGGGTCACTGAGCGCAAGGTTACCTGAGCATGTCGCGCAGGATGGCCGTTGGCTCGAGCGAGGTCGTGGCGATGCCAGGCGCTTCGAGGCGCCAACCGCCGTTGAGTTGCACGCCGAGCCCCCCGACGCCCGCCGAGGCCGCCTGCACCTGCGCCGCCACCGCCGCGCCGAGGGCAAGCGGGTCGAAGCGGAAGGTGAGGGTGACGGGCGCGACGCCGCCGCCTGGCACGGCGACGGACTCGAGCGTGGCGACGGCGGCTTGCGCTCCGCCGACGCTGAGCACGAGTTCCGGCACCTGCACGAAGAAGCCGATGAGCCCAGAGTTCGTGAGCTCGCCCGTTAGGGTTACTGCCACGCGGTTGACCGCCTCGAACCGCAGCTCGCTGCTTAGCAACGTGAAGCGCGGCGCAACGAGTCCGCTTGGCCGCGGGAGCTCGCCCTTGGCGACGGTGAAGGCCGGGAAGCGCTGCGGAGCACCGAACACGTCGATCGTCACGGCGGCGTCGAACCGGTACGAGGTGGTGTTGCCCGCGACGTAGTTGGCGATGGTGTCGAGGAGCACTGGCGCGGCGCCAAGTGGCACCCTTACGTCGAGGACGAGCGGCGCCGACTTGTTGGCTGGTAGGTCTATGCCGCCCCTGAACGACGTGGTGGCCGCCCGCGTCTCGCGCAAGAAGAGAGTGCCGTCAAGTCCCGACAGGCGGACGCTGACGGGGTTGGGGTTCGAGACCGTGAGCGCCAAGCGGAAGAGCGCGGAGCCGTCACCGATGCCTGGCGGGTCGATGCTGATGAAGCCCGACCTAGCACTGTCTACTTGGAAGGTCGGCGGGGCGAGGACGGCGGCGCCCGGTGCACAGGCGGCCAAGAACGCGAGTCCGAGCGAAAGGGTGGCAAGCATGGCGGCAATGCGCGCCCGTGCCAGCGGGCGTGTGGGGTACTGCTCAACGAGCTTCAAGGTCGCCTCCGTACTGCCACTTGGTGGCTCGCTTAGAGTAACCGCGCCGACTTGGCGCCAGTAGTCAGGTAGTTCGCAGCCCCCTCTCCAACGTCCGCCGGTATCATCAGGAATGCCAGACCCAGCTGCCGGCACCCTGACTACGGAACGGCGCGGCAACGTGCTCGTCATCTCGCTGGCGCGCCCGGAACAACGCAACGCTCTCTCCCGCGCCATGCGCGTAGAGCTGCTGGCCGCCATCGCGGCGGCAGAGGCAGACAGCGGCGTGCGCGCGCTCGTACTGACTGGCGCGGGCGCGGCGTTCTGCGCCGGCCTCGACCTTGCCGAGCTAGAAGGCACGTTAAGGATGGACGAGGCGGCCCACCGCGCTGACTCTGAGGCGCTCGCCGGCCTGTTCATGGCGCTCTTGACGTGCCCAAAACCCATCGTCGCCGCCGTCAACGGTCCGGCGGTGGCGGGCGGGGCCGGACTGGTGGCCGCTTGCGATCTGGCCGTCATGGGTGAGAGCGCGCGCATCGGCTATACGGAAGCGCGCATCGGCTTCGTCGCTGCGCTCGTAGGGGTCATCCTCATGCGTCAGGTCGGCGAGAAGCACGCGCGCGACCTCCTGCTCAGCGCACGGCTTGTCGGCGCGGACGAGGCGCTCGCCATGGGCTTGGTGAACGTTATTGCCCCGGACGACGACGTGCTACTGGTGGCCTGCGAGTTGGCTGCCGCGGTCGCGCGCAACGCGCCCGGTTCGCTTGCCCTCACCAAGCGCCTGTTCTTGACCGCGGGCGGCTTGCCGCTCGAGGCCGCCATGCGTGCGGCCGTCGACGTCAACGTTACGGCGCGCGTCGGTCCTGAGCTTGGCGAGGGCGTGCGCGCCTTCCTCGAGAAGCGCTCGCCTGGCTGGCGAGAGTAGTCGGCCTGCTTGCGCTAGCGCAACCGTGGCAGTACGCTACTCCCAATGTGTAACTTACACACAACGCACTGCCTGGTCGTACGCGCGTGAGCGCCGCCCCGCGCGTCCTCCTGCTCTGCGGTGGGCGCTCAGCGGAGCACGCCGTGAGCCTCTCCTCCGCCCGCTCGGTCTTGGCGGCTAGCGCCGACCTGCACGTGACGCCGCTGGTCATAGCCGAGAACGGTCAGCTCCTATCGGCCAGCGCTTCCCACGCAGCGCTAGCGCTGCCAGAAGGCGAGAGCTCAGCGGCGTTGGCCGCCATGGCGGCGCCCGCGAACGGCATGGGGCTGGAGGCCATCGCGAGCGGCTTCGACGTCGTGTTCCCGCTGCTGCACGGCCCCTTCGGTGAGGATGGGCGCGTGCAAGGCCTGCTCGACGTCATCGGCTTGCCGTACGTCGGTTCCGGCGTGCTAGGCAGCGCCGTCGGCATGGACAAGCTAACGATGAAGGCCGTCTTCGCCTCCCACGGCCTGCCACAAGTCCCTTACGAGGCGGTAGTGCGGCACGAGTGGCGCAGCGACGCGCTCGCCGTCACCGCGCGCGTCGCCCGCCTCGGGTTCCCACTGTTCGTGAAGCCGGCCAACCTCGGCTCGAGCATCGGCATCAGCCGCGTGCAACACGCCGCCGACCTGGGGTCCGCACTCGACCTGGCTTTCAGCCACGACCGCCGCGTCATCGTCGAGGCTGGGGCTGAGGGCGCCCGCGAGCTAGAAGTGGCCGTGCTAGGCAACGACGCTCCAGAGGCGAGCCCCGTCGGCGAGATCAGCCACAACAACGCCTTCTACGACTACCAGACCAAGTACTCGGACGGGCAGGCTGAGTTGCACATACCCGCCACCATCCCGCCGAGCGTGGCCGCCGCCTGCCGCGCCATGGCCGTTGACGCCTTCCGCGCCGTGGACGCCCGTGGGTTGGCGCGCGTCGACTTCTTCTACCTGCCAAGCGACGACACGCTCCTCCTCAACGAGATCAACACCATGCCGGGTTTCACGCGCCACAGCATGTACCCGCGGCTGTGGGGCGCCGCCGGAGTCGGCTTCGGCGACCTGGTTCGGCGTCTAGTCGAGCTAGCGCTCGAGGACGCTTGACCGCGCCAACTCACACGTGGCGGCGTGAGGCGCCTGCTATACTCCGCCACAACGCCGCACCTGGAGGGCCCGACCGCCACCCACGTTGATCACCCGACCGCCGCTGTTCACGGCGCCGAGGCGAAACCGGAAGGTTCGCTTGGCGCGCACACCGCCGCCGACTTGAGCGCAGGGGCGGGTGTGGGTGAGGTTCGGCCGCTCGAGAACATCAACGCTGCTAGGGTCCTCATCCTCAACGCCTCTTACGAGCCGCTGCACGTCTGCTCCGTCAAGCGCGCAGTGGCGCTCCTCATGCACGAGGTCGCGGAACGCGTCGAAGACTCTGGCATGGTCCTGCGCTCCCCAAGCTCGCTCTTCCCCGTGCCGAGCGTCATCAAGCTGCGGCGCTTCGTGCGCGGCCCGTTCAGGCAGCGCGTGGCGTTCAACCGTAAGAACGTGTTCCGCCGCGACGATCACACGTGCCAGTACTGCGCCAAGCACACTTTCGACCTCACCCTCGACCACGTCATGCCGCGCAGCCGTGGGGGTCCGACGACCTGGGACAACGTAGTGGCGTGTTGCAAACCGTGCAACGCCAAGAAGCGCGACCGCACGCCAGACGAAGCGCACCTCCACCTGCTGCGCAAGCCTTTCGCGCCGCGCTTCATGTTCTCTAGCGCTTACGGGGTCATGCCGGACATCGACCCCATCTGGGAGCGCTACCTGCCAGCGCACCGCGGAACGCCGTGAGCGTCGGTCGAGTCAGGTGGGCAGCTTCACGAGCGCGGGTAGGTGCTCTACCGTCACGAAGCCAACGGAAGCCAAGATAGCTACGAGCTTCGGGTCGCCTGCTCCCACGACGGTGTCCACCGCGCCCGCCGGGCTGCGGAACGAGAGTTCCTGCAAGGTCGTGACGGCGACGCGCTTCAGCATCTCGCTATCGCCGCGGTAGCGTCGCCGCACACCGACGCCCGTCAGTTCGTAGACGGAGTCGATCTCACGCGTCGCGGAGCTGGCGAAGGCGTAACCGACAGTGGGTTGGTCGAGCGCCTCACGGGCGGCGAACCATAGGTCGGGTTGAAAACGGCCTGCCCTGCGCTTGAGGTACGACCAGCTCGCGTCGCTGACCCTCTCACCCTCGGAGTCGTCGTATAACTCGCGGAAGTCCTGCTCGCTGCCTGGCTGCCACGCTTCTAGCACCAGCGGGCGGCCGAGGGGCGGAACGTCGGTGAGTTCGAAGCGCAGGCGCCGCAGCACGTCGCGCTTGAAGCCAAACGGGGTGAGTAGCGCCGCCAACTCCTGCGAGCGACCATCACCTAGCGAGTGAAGCGCCACCGTCGCCGCTTCCGCGGACTCACGACTCAAGAGCTGAGCGACGAGGTGAGCGAGAGCGGGCGCGTCGTTGTCGTGCCACACGCTGCGCAACTCCAGGTGACGGGCGCCGTACCCTCCCCCGCTGGCAACGAGGTAGAGACCGGCAGTCGGCGGTCCGGCGTCCGGCGCGTACACGAAGCAGTGCTCGGCTTCCGTGGCGGCGTCCTTGAGCCGCGAGTTGAGGCGCTGCGCTAGCCCGCGCGGATCGGTATGGCCGACGAACGCCAACGCCTGGCGCATGAACCATGCAAGTTCGTCCGGCTCGAGGGTGCGAATCACGACCAGCTAGTCTAGCGCGCCGCCGCGCACCACGCGGCCGCCGCGGTTATGCTCGCTGTCATGTCCAACCCTCGCATCCTCGCTGGCAGCGCCAAGGGCCGCGAACTCAAGGTTCCCGCGCGCGGCACGCGGCCTAGTCCAGCGCGGCTCCGCGAGGCGCTCTTCGACGTCATCGCCTTCGAACCGCGCGGGCGCTTCCTCGACCTCTTCGCCGGCACGGGCGCCATGGGCCTCGAGGCAGCCAGCCGCGGTTGGAGCGCCGTCTGCGTCGAACTCTCCCGGGCAGCGGCAAGCGTCATCCGCAACAACGCCACTGCGCTAGGACTGGCCGTGGAGGTTCAAGCGACCGACGCCGTTGCCTACGCGGCCGCCCACGTTGGTGAGTTCGACGTCGTGGTAGCGGCGCCGCCCTACCCGACGGACCTAGCGGCCACGTTCAAGGCGCTGCTCGGCTCTGGCGCCGCGCGGCCGGGCGCGCTCTACGTCCTGCAACACCCGAGCGACATGGCCAGCCCACCTTTACCGCCAGCGCTGGCGGGGGCCGAGGTAAGGCGCAAGAAGTACGGCACCAACACGCTCACGTTCGTGCGCGTGCCCGCCACCGACCAGTGATCTGTTTGAGTGTCACGTCTGGCAGGCTGCTAAGCCGCTTCTGGCGAGCGTGCTAAACTGCCCTGCTGAGAAGGCGGCCACAGCTCCGCACCTGCCGCCATGCCATTGCTGCCATACCAAGCGACCAGCGTGACGCGCACGCCGCGGTAGCGTCTAGCCAAAGTGGCGCCACCCCGCGCCCGCGCGGAAAGGTCCAGAACCAGATGCTCGGATTCGTCCAAAAACTGTTCGATAACAACGACCGCGAGGTCAAGCGGATTCACCAGGAAGCCGTGCGTGCTGCGAACGCCCTCGAGAGCAGCATGGAAAGCGTCGACAACCTCGCAGAGGCGTACGCCGTACTAGCCCGCAGGCACCGTGAGGGCGGCGAGTCGTTAGACGCGCTCTTGCCCGAAGCGTTCGCGCTCACGCGCGAGTCCGCCAAGCGTTTCCTCGGCCTCCGCCACTACGACGTGCAGTTCGTCGGCGGCGCTGCACTGCATAACGGCCGCATAGCCGAGATGAAGACGGGCGAAGGTAAGACCCTCGTCGCCACGCTCGCGCTCGCGCTCAACGCCCTCTCTGGCAAGGGCACGCACCTCGTTACCACCAACGACTACCTCGCCGCCACCGGCGCGGAGTGGATGGGGCCCGTCTACCGCGGCCTCGGCCTCAAGGTCGGCGTCATCCGCCACGACACGGACGGCGCAGCTAGGCGCGAGGCGTACCGTAACGACATCACTTACATCACGAACTCCGAACTCGGGTTCGATTACCTGCGTGACAACATGGCGTTCCGCCCAGACCAGCTCGTGCTGCGCGAGGACACCCCACTCAACTTCGCGATCATCGACGAGGTCGACTCCATCCTCATCGACGAAGCGCGCACGCCGCTGATCATCTCTGGCCCGGCAGAACTGGCGACGGACAAGTACTTCACGATGGCCAAGGTCGCCACGCAGTTGGAGAAGGGCGAGCCGTCAGAAGGCGACAAGCCAGCTACCGGCGACTACTCGGCAGATGCGAAGTCCAAGGACATCCACCTGACCGAGCAGGGCATCGCCAAGGCCGAGAGACTCCTCGGCATTGACAACATCTTCAGCCCAGACAACATGGAGAACGGCCACATGCTGCGCCAAGCACTGCGCGCGGCCGAGCACTACCAACTCGACCAGGAGTACGTGAAGGACGAGAACGGCCAGATCGTCATCGTCGACGAGTTCACGGGTCGCCTCATGCCAGGCAGGCGCTTCGGCGAGGGGCTGCACCAGGCCATCGAGGCCAAGGAGGGCGTGAAGATCGAGCGTGAGAACCAGACGCTCGCCACCATCACGTACCAGAACTTCTTCAAGCTCTACGGCAAGATCGCCGGCATGACCGGCACTGCCAAGACCGAGGAGAAGGAGTTCCAGGAGATCTACAACACCGACGTCCTCGTCATCCCGACCAACCGCACGGTCGTGCGTAAGGACGAGGAAGACATCATCTACCGCACGGAGGAAGGCAAGTTCGCCGCGGTAGTCGAGGAGATCGTGCAGGTGCACGCCACCGGCCAGCCCATCCTAGTCGGCACCGTCACCATCGACGCGTCTGAGCGGCTCTCTAAGCTCCTCAAGCGCCGCGGCATCACCCACGAGGTCCTCAACGCCAAGTACCACGGGCGCGAGGCCGAGATCGTGGCGCAGGCCGGCCGCTCTAGCGCCGTCACCATCAGCACGAACATGGCCGGTCGCGGTACCGACATCGTGCTGGGCGGTAACGCGGAGTGGTTGGCGCGCCAACTCCTCGAGCGCGAGGGCTTCGACCGCTACGACTCCGACACCGAGCTCTTCATCAAGGCCATCATGATGCGCAGGCCAGACGATGCGCGTGCCGCCCTCAGCAGGTTGGAGGGCCTCGAACCCGGCATCCTCCCGCGCCTCGAGAAGCTGCGTGACGAGGCGGACGCCGACCACGTCAAGGTCGTCGAGCTTGGCGGACTGCACATCATCGGCACTGAGAGGCACGAGTCGCGGCGCATCGACAACCAGTTGCGCGGTCGCGCCGGCCGTCAGGGCGACCCTGGCTCCAGCCGCTTCTACGTGTCGTTCGAAGACGACCTCATGCGTCTGTTCGCCAACGAGCGCGTGCTCGGCATGCTCGACCGCCTCGGCATGGACGACACTCAACCGATCGAGGCGCGCATGGTGACTGGCGCCATCGAGCGCGCCCAGAAGCGCGTCGAGGACCGCAACTTCGGCATCCGCAAGCAGCTCCTCGAGTACGACAACGTCATGAGCAAGCAGCGCGAGGTCATCTACAACCAGCGCCGCGAGGTGCTGCTAGGCAACGACATGTCTGACGACGTCCAGGAGATGATCGCCAGCTACATCAACGCCCAGGTGCAGCGCTACCTCAACCCCGAGCTCGAGCCAGAGGACCAAGACATGCCCACGCTGCGCGCTTCACTGGCCGACGCGGTGCCCGTCTTCGAGACCGTCGACTTCGAGGCGTACCGCGGCAAGCAACCAGACGAGGTCACTGACGAGCTCGTGGAGTTGATGGAGACCTCCTACCAGGCGCGCGAGGACGAACTCGGCGCGCCCCTCCTGCGCGAACTCGAGCGCTTCATCGTGCTGCAAGTCGTCGACCAGCATTGGAAAGAGCACCTCCACAACATGGACGTGCTGCGCCAAGGCATCGGCCTGCGCGGTTACGGGCAGCGCAACCCGCTGCAGGAGTACGCCTTCGAGGGCTACAACCTGTTCGAGGAGATGAACGCCAACATCCGCCTCAACGTCGCGAAGCTGCTCTTCCGCGTCCAGGTGAACGTCGACCAACGCCTCGAGCGCCGCGCACAGCGCCAGGCGCCCGTGCAGTACAGCGCCTCCGACGACGGTGGCGGCCTGACCGCGGCGGCTTCCGGCACGCGCGGCGCCGGTGCCGGCCCCGTGAGGGGCAGCGGCCCTACCTCCCCCATCCGGGCCGTTGACAAGGTCGGCCGCAACGATCCGTGCCCATGCGGTAGCGGCAAGAAATACAAGCATTGCCATGGACGCGACGCTGCGGTGCAGGCCTGAGCGCCCCATCGAACAGCGGTGATGCTGCTGCGCGCGCCGACACGTTCGGCGCGCGCTTGGCGACGCGGGCGCGGGCCGCGAACTCCGTCGTGTGCCTTGGCCTCGACCCGCGACCTAACGCCCATCCCTTGACCGCTGGGCTCGCGGACCAGGCCGCCTCCGCCGCGGCCGTCACCCGCTACTTGGTGAACGTCCTGGACGCCACCCACGACCTGGTGGCGTGCTGCAAACCGCAGTCTGCCTTCTTCGAGGCTCTGGGCCTGCCCGGCATGGAGGCGCTAGCTGGCGTCATGGGTCACGCCCGCAGCCTCGACTTGCCCGTGATACTCGACGCCAAGCGCGGCGACATCGGCTCCACCGCGGAGGCTTACGCCGCGGCCTACTTGACGGAGGGCGAGTTGGCGGCTGACGCCCTCACCGTCAACCCATACCTCGGCCTCGACACCCTCGAGCCGTTCATCACGGCGGCCGAGGCCGGTGGCCGCGGCCTGTTCGTGCTCGTACGCACCTCTAACCCAGGGAGCGCGGACTTGCAGGAGCTGGAGTTGGCGGAGGGTCAGCGGCTCTATGCCCACCTCGCTGACGAACTCACGGCGCGCGCCGCTAGCTTGCCCCAGGACGGTCGCGGCTACACCTCCCTCGGCGCCGTCGTAGGCGCAACTCACCCAGCGGCAACGCGCAAACTCCGCGCGCGGCTACCTCACAGCCTGCTACTCGTCCCTGGTTACGGCGCACAGGGCGGCAGCGCAGAGGACGCAGCGGCGGCGTTCGACGCGAACGGCTGGGGCGCCGTAGTCAACGCCAGCCGGAGCCTCACCTACCCCGACGCGGCGGCTGCGACCCTGGCGGAGGTAGGCGCGGCGGCGCGAGCGGCGACAGCCAGCATGCGCGCCGACCTCAACCACGCGATCGGGCGCGCTTGAACCTGCCTGGTTAGGGCGTGCTCAAGTAGCTCATGAACGTGGTCGGGGCGAGGTTCGTTCTGACGTTCCAGAAGAGGCCAAGTAGCGTGCCGAACCCGGCGGATGGCCCGTCGAACACGGCAGCGTAGAGCCGCACACCGCTCAAGTCAGGAAGATCGAAGGCGAAGGCGGAGAGTTCCTCGCCAGCGGCTACCTCGTACGGCCAGAAGCCGTTCTTGCTTGGCACGCTAGAGACTACGTACATGCGCGAGTCGTTGTGCGACAGGAACAGGCTCTTTGCCGAGTCTTCCGGCGCAGAGATGTACGCCGTGATGTGCACCGCGCAGTTCGATAGCGCCGCCAGCGCGTCTGCTGGCCGCGTGCCGGCCTCAGGGTCCGGTCGCACCACCAACAGCCGCGGGTAGACCGTCCAATTCCAGATGATGGCCCAGAACGAGGTGCGACCACTGTCTTTGGGGTCGGTCGCCAACAGCGCAGCCGGGCGGATGGCGCGCGAGACGCTGCCGAGCACGCGGCTCATGTCGTCGACCAGCGCCGCGACGTCGCCAGG